>JACCDX011172186.1_pt1 | contig 15386 bp, 10 predicted proteins | sample 7449681 | NCBI WGS metagenome assembly JACCDX01 (sample SAMN15323450, study PRJNA562643) | freshwater metagenome | isolation source: river surface water | place: USA:Blue River Watershed | collected 2017-08-18 | reverse complement strand
ACAGCAGTTTTAATAATGCCAATGGCGGGCATGTAAGTTTTGGTATTAGGCCGTTTATTGATGATCGAACTATTTCTGCATTGGAGCAAATGTTATTTGTAAATGTGCAAAAAGTTGATAAAGATAGTTTTGCAATTGTTCCGAATCCTGTTTCAGATATTTTGACAGTCCGTTTAAGTCATTCTGTTGAAAATCAATCCATTGTAAAAATCTTTGATGAATTAAACCGTTTGGTATTCACTCAAAAGCAAAACGGGGGTTTAAATACTGTTGAATTCGATGTAACAAACTTATTGCCCGGCGTTTATGTTGTTGAAATTGAGGGATATGTCCCTCAGAAATTCATCAAGCGTTAATGAATGATTTTTCTAAAAAATTTGGCAGGAATAAAAGGGGTAGGATTTACACCTTCTGGAATTTTACCATCGGGAAAATCATCGATTGTAGCAGATTGACCTGGTAAAATCCAACAATTTCCGCTGAAATAAAAGAAATTATTCGCAGTAGAGAATGGTATTGTTTTGGAGTAAGGAATCGATTGGTTTGTACCGATGACTGTATTCAGGGGGTAAAAATGAAATTTTGGTTGAATGGCCATGAAATTTTTTGAACCTTTTGCTTTGAATAGAATTCTCAAGCCTGGTTTCTGAGAAGACAAACTCACCCGAATGGTATCGGAAGTTGCTGAATCTACAAAATACCCCAATAAATCTGGGTCATTGAAGCATACATAATTGGTTTTGTTCGATTTTGCAGAATCTCTATTTGTTAGTATCGATGAGATAAAAGGTTTATTCACCTCTGTAATTTCTAGAGGGTAAATTCCTGTAAATGAGCCTCTTCCACCAGAAACTATGGTATCAAAATCAACCAAATGATACATTATTGCTTTAAATTCTTTCCCTTTTTGAAGGCTATACAATTTTTCATTTAGAGGAATTGTGAGGGGTTTCTTTTTGAGGGAAGAATATTGTAAATAATATTTTTCTGAAACAGCAAATGTCAAATTGGTTTTAATTTCGGTAATAAAGTGCTGAAACAAACTCCGAATGAAAATGGTGTCTTTAAATGGTGATTTAAAGGCATATCCCAATCCAAAATTGGGCTCACTCATATCGATTAATTTTAATTTTGCGAGAAAAAGTCCTTTTTTGAGATAAATTTTTTGCCCATCTACAATAACTTCGGATACAGAATCGAACATACAACCGAAGTTGATTTGAACTGGCTGTGGGGTTATTTTTTTAGGGACTTTTGATTGAGGTCCATGAATACTTTTAGGTGTCTTTTTCTGAGCAAAAAGAGGATTCACTTTCAACAGAGAATTGGCCAAAACAATCAGAAAAAGACACTTAAAAAAATTCATTATTTGCGAAGGTTTTTATTGCGTTCTTCTTCTGCTTTTTGAATGATATCAGAGGCTCTTTTATTGGCTTCTTGTTCTAAAGCATCGGCTTTTTTATCGCCTTCTTGAATGGTTTTATCGGCTGTAGCATTTGCAGTACTTCGAAGTGAATTTGCTTTTTTCTCAGCTTCTTTTTTCAGCGTTTTTACGGCTTTTTCTGCTGCAAACTTTTCTATCGGATTTTTAGCTTTTTCCATGAGTTTATCCGCTTCAGCATTGGCTTTATTTTGAGCTTCAGTGGCCAATCTTTCTCCTTCTTGACGTTCTTTATCGGCTAAACGGCGGGCTTCATTTCTAATTTGATCGGCTTTTTGCTTGGCTGTTTGGCGAATTTGATCGGCTTCTTGTCTGGCTTTATCTAACACTCTATCAGCGGCTTGATTGGCTCTATTCATGGCATCCTCCTTCACTTTATCTAGTTTAGGTTGAATCAAACCTTTGCCAATGGCTTTCCAATCAATGATAAGTTTAGGTGCAGAAACTGTTCCTCCAATTTTAAATGGAAGTACTTTACCTTCGGCGTTGATTTTTCCACCAAAATCTACTTTTTGATCTAGTCCTACCTTTCCAATAAGACTCATTTTACTTCCTCTTGGTAGTGTAAGTTTGATAGAATCCTTTAAGGTGAGTTCTCCATTGGCAATGGCGAAACCATAGTCATTGGGTTGAACCTCTATCTTTTTTGCATCCCATTTAAAATACTTGGCAGCTTCTCCCATCCATTGGGGCATATTGAAAATACCTTTCATGATATCGAGATTTCCATCTGCAAAAACGGAATTCAAATCAACCCCCATTTCTTGGGTGAGGTTTGTTTTCATTCCCATTTTCAAGTTGGCCATTCCTTCAATTTCCTTCAAAATTGGAGCATATTTGTCAACCATCTCAATGTTTTGAGTGATATTTTGAGGGTTTAAATTGAGCAAAACAATGTTACTCGCAACTTTAGGGTCTCCTCCTTTTTCGTAAGAATAAAACGTTTTATTCATTTCAAAAGTACTGCCCCATAGGTTTGCTTTAATTGGGTCGATGTTTAGAATGCCATTGCTTATGGTTGCTTTTGCTACGCATCCTGTTAATTGATAAGTTTGATAAATCATTTTTCCCGCAGTGGCGGTGAAAGTAAAATCTATATTTTTGGGTAATTCAATGGCAGTCATTGGTGGTGAACTTGTGTCAACTTTAGCAGGTTCTTCAGAAGAAGGTATTGAGTTCATCCATTCATTGAGGTCAAGTGATTTACTTGAAACCATGAGATTGCCATGAAGTGTTTCACCGTTAAATGCATATCCCAACATGTTGGTAATATTTCCGTTTGCTGAAATTGTAGACTTTCCATAACCCAAGTCCATAGAAGTCAGAGCCAATTCTTTAGGATTTAAACTAACTTTCAAATTGTTTAAACTTAAAGGAAGTGTAGTGGGGGAGGTGTAATACAACTGGTTGATGCTCAAGTTTCCTGCGGCTTTTAGGTCTTGCATTGCTCCCGGTACCAATTCAGAGTAATGTCCATCAAAATTAAAATCGGCAAGAATTTCACCTTTTAGACTCGTATTTTGCTCGAGAGGTATCAATTTGAGCCATTTTTCGAGGTGCAACGCTGTTTTTAAACTACCCTTCGCGTAGGCATTAGAAACGGGAGTTGTTAAGTATAGTTTCGCGTCGAGTGGCTCTCCGCCGAAGTTAAGTTGAAATTTACTTAAGTCAACAACAGTATGATCTGGATTACCATCGGAATTGTCGAATTTAAAGTCAACGTTTATACCAGTTACACCTGCTGGGAGTGATGGATATTGAAACGAACCATTTTCAACCTTCAATTGCATATGAGTAGAAGGCATTCTCAAAGAGTCCATGATTCCTTTAATTCCAAATTGGATACCCATTTTACCCGAAGTTTTGACGTTGGTAAAGTCTTTGGTAAAACACCCTGGAACAATTGATAAAAATGCTTTAAAATCGGAAGTAGGAGCATTGATGGCAAAGTCCATGTCCATATTGTTTTCATTCATTTGCAACCAACCTTTTGCATTCAGTGGTAGCTCATTCATTTTCACTTCAATGTCTTTAATTGCAAAACGCATTTTGTTCAAATCTACATCGATGTTTGTATTGACATCGAGAATGGATTTTGAAACGAGTGTGAGACCGCCATAGCTCATATTCAAATTTTTAGAACCCAAAGCGGTATTCATCACAAACACATTGTTAGCGAAATCGCCTTGTAACTTCAAATTCGAACCACCTGAAACCATTTCAAAGCCCATGCTTTGATCGTTGTAGGCGATATTTCCATCTTCGATTTCAACATTTTTTAATTTCAAGGCAATTGGAGCACTCTTAGTTGTATCTTCAACTTTGGTCGTTGTATCTGGTTTAGCGATATCGTAATTTGCTTTACCACTTTTTAAAACCACCACATTTAATCTGGGTTGTTTGAGATAGATTCTTCTGATAGAAATTGGCTGATTACCGCCTAAAACAGAAGCAATATCAATGGTCATTCTGATTTCTGGCGCCGAAAATAGGGTATCGTGTTTGAAGGAATCTACACCAATCACTCGGAGATTGTTCACACCAACCGATAAGTTGGGGAAATTGCGAATCAAACTCAAACTGAGATCATCATCAAATGTAATTTTAGCATTCACAGAAGCGCTTGCACCTTCTTGTGCCATTTTGAGGATTTTACCTTTGAATGCAAAAGGAAGGATGAGTAAAATTAAAAAAATTGAGGCAATCGTAATGCCTATTCGCTTGAACCACTTTTTCATGTCAGAAATATCTATTACGAAGATAATGAAATTTCTGAAAGATGGTTCAAGCAAATGAGTCGTATGATAACCTCAGATCTTACATTTTTCCTTGTAAAATACGGGTCCAATACAAGAACGGCAAAATGTATTTTTTTAATAAGTACATTGAATATCGCTCTTTGCTTTGGTCAAAAGGAAATGTTTCAACCGGAGTATTTGTATAATCAAATTCGGCAAGAACGAGTTTTCCATATCCAGTCAGCACAGGGCAGCTTGTATAACCATTGTAAGAGGCATTGATAGGTTTGTTTGTCATCAATGACAACAGATTCTCAACCAAAACTGGGGCTTGTTTTCTAATGGCGGCCCCTGTTTTTGAGGTTGGTAAACTTGAAGCATCACCGAGCGAAAATATATTTTTGAAGTGCACATGTTGAAGCGTGTTTTTATCTACATCAACCCAACCAGCGGCGTTCGCAATTTTAGAATTACGCACAAAATCAGGGGCGCTTTGCGGTGGAGTTACATGTATAAAGTCAAAATCTACCCAAGTCTCTTGGTCTTTATTTTCATCACTTAGCCCAACGAATTTTGCCTTTTTATTTGGCCCATCTATTTCAACTAATTTTTGATGAAAATGTGGTGAAATGCCATATCTATTGAAAACTTTTTTGAAAGTATTTTCATATTTCTCAACTGCAAAAATGCGGGTTCCTCCACTCCAAAATTGCACTTTGGTTTTGTCTAATACATTGTTTTTCCTCAAAAAATCTGAGGCTAGGAACATGATTTTCATTGGTGCTCCTCCGCATTTAATGGGTGTATTTGGAGTATGGAATATGGCATTTCCACCTTTGAAATTTTTCAAGCACTCAAAAGTGTATGGAGCTGTGTCAAAACTGTAATTGCTTGTTACATTGTTCTTACCCAAGGTTTCCCTGAGCCCTTTGATCTCATCCCAATTGAGCTGTATACCCGGAGCCACTATTAAGTAATCATATTGGAGTACTGAACCAGATTTCAGTGTTAGTTCATTCTTTTCAGGATTCAAATCAACAACAGTATCCTGAATCCAATTTACATTTTTTGGCATGAAATCTTTCTCAGATTTCACGGTATCTGCGATGTTAAAATCACCAGCCCCCACCAATGTCCATGCGGGCTGATAAAAATGTTTTTCGGATGGTTCTATGATAGAAATCTGAAGAGATTTGTTTTTTAATAAGAGTTTTGATGCAACAGAAATTCCGGCATTTCCGCCCCCAATAATGAGAATTTGATGTTTAGATTCCATGGAATGTAGTTTGAAATGTAACGTTAGAAAAAAAATTGATGATGTACAGTGATTTTTGTCACTTATTTATGGGTTTTTGAAATAATTTTGAATTCGCAATTCAAGATTTTGCCGAATGTCCATGTAAAAGAAATTAAAGTCGGCAATATGATAATTCGGGTTGGTATAAAACATACTGCCCTTGAATTTCGGTTTGGTGACCCATAAAATTCCGCCATGAACTTGGGCATCACATCTTTCCTTGAGTACTTTTTTGAAAGGGATCAGAACAGCGCCTTGGTTGAGTGATTTTTGAGCGTATTCTTCATCGTATTTCCATGTTAATGGATTGATGCACATTGCTCTTTCAAGTGCCATATGATAATTTTGAGGGATGTAATTTCTCTCGTAGCTGCTCCAACTTACCCAACAATGAGTTTGACCGGGCACTTTGCAAAAGTCAATATTTGGTAAAGAATCTTTGGGAACAGGCATGCCTACCAAATAGGCTATGACTAACTTTTTCTTTAGACTGTCTTGAAAGAAATCCTGTAAAATGCGGTGGGCATGAATGGTTCCCTGGCTATGAGCAGCGATAACGATTGGTCGGCCATTGTTAAAATGTTTCAGATAATATTCAAATGCGTTTTTCACATCCGTATAAGCATATTCCAGAGCTTTCCATTTATCATCAAGGTTGGGAGTTCGAAAGCAATAAAAATGGGCCTGTCTGTAACGGGGTGCATAAACCTTACATTGCCCGTTGAAAATACTTGCCTGGTACTGAAGTGGACTTTCATCTGTTTGTTGATTTAACTCTTGATCATGAATATCTGCATTCCAAGAATAACTAGATGTCGGTTTATTTCTAAAAGTGGTTGGGTGAATGTAAAACACATCCACCAATGCATTCTGTTGATTGTTAGTGATGCCCTCTGGTGTTTTGTCGGCAGGGTCATATTTTGTAGGTAAAGATGCCCAATTTTCGGCAGTTGAATAATCTGTCAAGGGAGGCTTAGGGCATTCATCAAATCTTTGAGGAATGGGGTACACCCTTTGTGCTACAAGTGGTTTTTGTCCCTCAAAAATAAAAAGGAAGAGAAATATGTAGCCGAGGGCTGATTTGATTGAGTTTTTCAAGATAATAGATTCAGATCAATAACGATAAAAAGAGTAGCTTCTGGCACTTCCGTTGGCATCTTTACCTTCAATTTCAATCCTGCCGCTTCCACTTTCCATGGCAGCAATTAAATCCTCGGCTTCTGTGTATGTTTTTCCATTGAACCGTGTAACGATGAAACCATTTGGAAGTCCCATTTGTGAAATAAATTGACCTCTTTGAATGTTTAGAATTCGAATTCCAGAGGCAATTTTGTATTTTTCGCAATCAGATTTTGAAAGAGGTTGAAAATCGGCACCTAAATATTTACTATTCACGGCCCCTTTCATGATCAGAGATTGATTTTCTTTTTTATCAATAAGATTTACAGTGAATTGCATTTCTTTTCCATTTCTCAAAACTGTTACAACAATAGATTTTCCAGGTCGTTGATAGGCCATAAATTCATCGTAGGTGGAGCGTCCATTGATTGCGGTGTTTCCTAATTTTACAATGACATCGTTTGGTTTCAACCCTGCTCTTGCTGCGGGGCCATCTCCCAAAACTTCTTTAATTTTAACGGCTTCATTTTTGAGGGACAGTGATTCGCTTTCTGCTGAAGTGAGTTCAACAACATCCATTCCTGAAAAAGCGCGCAGAACTTCGCCTTTTTCAATGAAGTCTTGAACAATTTTCTGCACAATATTGCTGGGAATTGCAAATCCATAACCAGTATAGCTTCCTGTATTGCTTTGAATGGCTGTATTGATACCAACCAGTCGACCTTTTAAATCAACCAAAGCACCTCCGCTATTTCCGGGATTGATTGCTGCATCTGTTTGGATAAAGCTTTCAATTGGAAATTGGTTTTTCACGATATTGATATTTCTACCTCTTGCACTCACAATTCCTGCTGTAACGGTGCTATTGAGGTTGAATGGATTTCCAACAGCCAATACCCATTCACCAACTTTCACATCATCGGAGTTCGCAAATACCACTGCAGGTAGATTTTTTTCCTCAATTTTGATTAACGCAAGGTCTGAACTTGGATCGGTGCCAATGACTTTTGCAACATATTCTTTTTTGCTGTTGTTAAGAACAACTGTAATTTTCTCTCCTCCTTGAATCACATGATTATTCGTAACGATATATCCATCAGCATTCACAATGACTCCACTACCTGTTGAAGTGGCTTGTCCACGACTTCCAAACGGATCAAAGTCCCAAAACAGGCCACCGAAAGGACTTTCATATTGAACGGTGCTAATGGTTTTGATAAACACAACAGTTGGTGTGGAAATTGCAGAGGCTTCTTCAAATCCTGCTAAGTTCATACCATTTGCGGCCATACGGGCAGGTACGTTGTTGTCTGAAACTTTTAGAAAAGCAACATTTGAACCGCCAATTTTATTGAAGATCCAAGATCCAACAAAACCTGATAGCGCAGAAATCACAACAACAGCAATCCAAGAAACATTCTTTTTCATAACTACAATATACTTAAACGGTGCAAATTTAAAAAAAAATAACGATGAAGTTGTTTGAATTAACGTTGTAAAAAGGCAGATTTTCGATAGAATAGGTCAAAAAAAAGGCTACTTTGAGTAGCCTTTGAAAGTGTTTAAAATTACATTCCAGGGAATAGTGCTTTGTTCCAAGGAATTCGGCTCAATATAAGCACCAAAGCTAAGATATACATCCATTTAGCATTTGATTTGCCTTTTTTAACAGACATTCCTCCAATTGTAATTAAAACAATTGAAATAATCATAGTGATTGGGTGTTCAACAGCCATGAGTCGGCGGTCTGCATCTTTCATCACTTCTGCCATACCCACATTTTGGATAAGTTTAAGTCCCCATTTGCCTATAAACCATTGAATCAAACCAAGCAACAACATGGTATGAGAAACGATGGTTAAGAATTTGGTTTCTTTTCCGTTTTTATTTAAAAAACTGTTGATGATTGTCCAAACCAACAACACCAAAATCACCCAACGCAAAAGGTTGTGTAAATGTACGAGTCCTGTTAACATATGATTTTAATTATGTAGAGCAAATATAGGAGAAACAATTATAAAATGGCTTTTCGAATTCTGATTAATTTATACAATAAGTCTTCAACTTGTGAAAGTGGAATCATATTGGCACCATCACTTTTTGCATTTGTTGGGTCTGGATGCGTTTCTAAGAAAAGTCCATCCGTGCCTACAGCAATGGCTGCTTTTGCAATGGTTTCAATTAACTCTGGTTTTCCGCCAGTTACACCGCTAGATTGATTGGGTTGTTGCAAACTGTGAGTGATATCCATGATCACTGGAGCACCGATTTTTTGCATTTGAGGAATATTTCGATAATCTACCACCAAATCGGTATATCCAAATGTATTGCCTCTGTCCGTCAGCATCACATTGGAATTTCCGGAATCAACGCATTTTTGATAGGCATGTTGCATTGCATCGGAACCAGCGAATTGACCTTTTTTGATATTCACAAATTTCCCAGTTTTCGCAGCCGCAACAAGAAGTTCTGTTTGTCTAAAAAGAAATGCGGGAATTTGAATTACATCTACATATTGAGCCGCTATTCCAGCTTCATGTGATTCGTGGATATCGGTTACAGTGGGAATGTTAAAGTGTTCCCCAACCTCTTTTAGAATCGACAGTGCCAATTCATCACCAATGCCAGTAAAGGAATCGATTCTTGAACGATTGGCCTTGCGGTACGAACCTTTAAAAACCAAAGGGATCTGTAATTTATCGGAAATCGTAACCAGCTTTTCAGCAATATTAAAAGCCATATCTCGGCCTTCTATGGCACACGGACCAGCGAGGATGAAGAAATTGTTGGAGTTTTGGTGTTTTAAATTGGGGATATTTGGAATCATTACCTACGGTAATTAGGGTTTAAAGTTGAAGGTTTAGGGTTTAAAGTTGAAGGTTTAGGGTTTAAAGATTAGTGTTTAAATTTAAACCCTAAACAACATTTTACTTATCAGTTGGAGCAGTGTCTTTGTCTTCTCCGTCTTTTTTATCTTCTTTTTTTGCTTTAGGCTTTTTTGGTGCTTTTTTAGGAATCAACACCATTTCTGAACCACTAACAAACGAATCTTCTTTGAATGGTTTTCCGAAGAAACTCTTTCCTAAGGTTGGAACTTTTACTTTATCGGTGATGGTAAATTGAACACCTTTAACAAGATAATCACCAACCATTACCTCTTCAACTACAAATTTGTTTGAAGGTAATTTCACTTTGCCAACTTTAATTTTTTCTCCATCTGCAAAATCTTTTTTGGTGATCAAATCTTTTTCAAACCACTCGGCAGCAACTTCTGTAGGAACAGCGGTTAATTTTCCTTTAAAGTCGAATGCGAAAGCTTTTGCTTCTTTATTGGCAATCATGATTGAAATCATTTTTACACTGTCTTGCAAGGCGATTCTCAAACGAATGGCATGCGTTAAATCGAGGTCAGGATTTGACGCCAATGCTTTTGCTTCTTCTTCTTTTTTCTTAGCTTCTGCACCTTTGTTAGTGTTGTTCAAATCGACGTCTTGATTGACCTTAGCACGGGATTTTTGATTTCCCCATTCAAAACGCACGGTTGTTCTTCTGTTTTGTTGGTGCTGAAATTCATCACATGGAACAAACCATTTTCCATCAATTTTGGTTAATTCGGTTTGTTTGTATTTTTCGTAATAGCTTTTGATTACGTTACCTTTAGCATCCTTTACAATCACCATTTTACGTGTTGTATCTTGGCGGTAAGGCGTAAATCCAGCTTTTTCTGCTCCTTCACATTTACAATCGTTGATTAATTCTTTTTCTCCAAAGCCAACTGCATGAATACGGGCAGTGTCGATTTTGTATTTTCTAACGAGGTAAACTTTGGCACTATCTGCACGGCGTTGCGCGAGTTTTGTGTTATACTCTACAGATGCACGGCAATCGGTGTGAGAACCTAATTCAGCAATGAGTCTTGGGTATCGAATTAAAACCTCTTGAGCAAATGTATCAAGAATTTTGGCAGCGTCAGGTCTGATGTTAGCAGAATCTAAATCATAGAATATCGGAAGGGTATAAATTTTGTCTAGAGGATTTTCCATGCAGAAATCTTGTACCAATTCTTTTGAAAAGCGTATTCCATGTGTTGTTCTGTTCACTGGAGGCTTTTCGAAATAGTACATTTCTGGATATTTAGCCAACAATTCGTAGTTTGTTTTTGGGTTTAAAGTTGCTTGATATTCCCCACGTTCGTTTGCTTTTAAAACCATTACACTCGTGTCTTTGTCGTTTGAAATCATTACAGTGGCTCCAGCAAGAGGTTTGTTTGTGTTACAATCTGTTACAACACCTCTGATGGTAATAACCAAAGGAACGATGTCAAATGCATAAATATCATCATCGTTCTTTTTTCCTCTGTTAGAGGTAAAAAACCCTTTTGTACTTTTTCCTTCATAGAAAGTAATACCAAAGTCATCGCCACCACTATTCAAAGGTTCACGCATGTTTTCACGATCTTTCCACTTTGTGATATCGTTGGTCATGTCGGCAGCGTTGATATCCAAACCACCTAGTGTAGGCCATCCGTCTGAACTAAAGTATAATCGTTTGTCGTGTTTGTTGAAAAATGGGAAGTATTCGTTTCCTGAAGTATTGATATCGGGACCCAAGTTGATCGGAGTGCCCCAGTTTTTCGATCTTTTGCTGTACGTAATCGCCCAAATATCGAACCCGCCATAACCACCTGGTCTATCTGAAGAAAAATACAAAATTTTATCATCCAAGCCGTAAGCAGGATGCCCGTAGCTATGACCAGTATCTTCTTTACAAATGTCTAGTGCTTCGCCGAGGTTCCAATCAACCCCAGTTTTTTTGTAAGAATAAATGGCACATTTTTCAGTTTTTCCGTCGTCACCACCGCATTGTGTAACGTACATTGTCGAGAATTTATCGTCAAAAGTCAAACCACCTTCATTCCATTTGGTGCTATTTTTTTCTGCATAAACAGGTTTATTCCATTTTACAACAGAAACTTTTTTGCTTTTTTTCTTGCTATCAGAAACCTTAGATTCTTTACCTTCGATATACCAGATATCCGACCACATTTGCATGGTTCCGCCATAAACTCTCTTGCTGTAACCACCTTCTCTATCAGACGCAAAAAACACCAAATTGTCTTTTTTAGCGGCAATCATTGGAGCCCAATCGTTTGCCTTGGAATTCGCTGCTTTAAATTCTTCAACTTTGAACAAAGAGCTGTCAGGTGTCCATCTCAAAGCCAATTCACAACCTGCTTTTTTGATTTGCACAGATGTATCTCCCGGAACAACTTCTAAATATTTGTTATAGGCGTCGTTTGCTTCACGATAGAGTTCCATTTTCTTGAGCATATTGGCTCTCATCAACAAAGCTTGTGCGTTGTTTGGGTCTTTCTTCAAAACCTTGTCGTACAATTTTTTCGCTTTGTCATAATCGTTGTTCAAACGGTATGCTTCTGCAGCCATGAAAACGGCTTGTTCTTTTACTTTTTTATCTTTGTCGCGCTTGGAAACTTCTTCAAAAGTCACGGCTGCTTGTCCGTAGTATCCTTGATCAAACAAGGTTTTGGCTTCTTCGAATTTGGGCGAACAGCCAGTGTTTACGCCAAAAACTATAGCCATGATTGCCACAGAAAGCACTACTTTTCTCAACAATTGTGCGGGTGATTTATCAAAACGGAGACTCATTTTCAATATTTATCCTAAATAAAACGCTAATTAATGGATTCTTTGTCAAAGTTCAAAGAAAACATTGGTTTTTTTAGAAAAAAAGGCGAATTGAGAACGCCAAATAGCCAAACATTAATGTTGAATTTTCACGCGTTTGGTCACTTGTTCTTTACCAGATTGAATGGTTAATAAATAGATACCATCTGGAATCTGATTTACGTTAATTACAAAATTACCTTTGTTATCGATGTTTCGAATTTCGCTGAGAAAAACTTCATTTCCCAAAACAGAAAAAAGCTTAATTTTCAAATTGTTAAGATCGCAATTTGAAACTTGAACATTCATTAAGTTTGAGGCAGGATTTGGAAGGGTTGTAACCTTTGGAACATCCGCAATAGCACTTTGGATGCCCAAAAAGAGGAGTGCGATATAGAGAATGAACTTTGGCATACTCAAAGGTATGCAAAGAATATGCCAAAGATTTAAAAATTCAGATATTAGTAGCCTAAAATCCGACGAATTTTGGCAATGTCTTCAGATTTATTGGTAGAATCGATAGACCCATTATATCCCAAAAATACTTTTTGTATCAAACGAGCATGTTCAGTTTGCTTGTTTAGATAAAGCAAGACATCAATGGCTGGGCTGTTCAACCTACTGTTGAATGTTGCGATTCCATCGAACAAATTCGCAACAAATTCTTCATTCAAAAAATTCAATCTTTGGAGAGCTTGCATGGCTAAAATTCTTGTTCTAAACTCGTATTTAGGACCAGACATATCCACCAATGCCTTAATGAAACTTCCCTTCATGTCTGGATACACTTCAGTTCCTAGTTCGCAATATCTCACCTTTAAATTGTGTGTATATCCGTCTAAGGATTTGATCTTATCGAGCATCATACTCCTTTGATTCACATACAAAGGATGATTCCAAAGTTTCAAAATTGTGAACTCTATGGTTAAATAGCTACTATCGGTTAATGCGGTTTCTAACAGAGCTTGTGTTTCAGGAACAATTGGTGCTTTTTGAACAAATGCACGTCGTACTTCCATTGTTTTATCGGTTGCAATTTGTGTCCAAATGTTCGACGGCAATCCCTCAATCACCATCAATTGATTGGCAATTTCAACGCGCATTTCGCGGAATTTTTCAACGTTCCAAGCTTGTAATAGTGCATTGTAATACTGTGTTTTAGATGACTCTGAAGATTTAATTTCATTGAATTTTGATTTTAAAGCAATTAGGGCATCATAGCGATCGAGCGTATTTTCGGCATTGGCGAGCTGTGCGTAAAGTTCATTGAGAGGTTTTGAAAATTCAATTTCCTTCAAAATAAAACTTCCTTCATCAAACAATTTAAAAGCGATGTCTTTGTTTTTTGTGGGGATAAAAACTTTTTGATAGTCTTTGTCTATCATCACAGATTTTTTCAACACACTGCCATCCGTAAAATACAATGCGAGATCAACGGGCATTTTAAAAGTTCGAACAACAATATCTTGTTTTTGAATTTGTTCGATGGTAAATTCTATTCCTTTTTCACCATTTAAGATCGTTTGGTTTGTTGTAACCCGATATTTTGGTTCACCACCTCTGTGTATCCATTGGTCGAAAAACCAGTCCATGTTGATTCCGGTAGCATCGATGATTGCTTTTTGTAAATCCCAAGTTTCAACTGTTCCAAAACTGTGGCGTTGCAAATACAATTGAATGCTTCGTTTAAAATTGTCTTGGCCCAACAAATGTTGCAACATGTAAAGCACCGAAGCTCCTTTTGGATAATGCCTAGAGCTTCCAGCGGCGCTATGTCGAACGGGGAGTGAATTTTGTTTTCCGGCAGCAATGGCTGATAACATATTCGACCTAAAGTACCAAAGCATTTCATCGTTGGAAATGGCATATCCGTTGAACAAACCAGGATAGAAAGTGGCAAAACTCTCCTGCAACCATTGTTCACCGTCGTGCCGTCCTGTAATTAAATCGCCAAACCATTGATGTGTAGCTTCATGTGCGTTCACACCAATGTAGTTTTTATCTAAAAAACTACGTTTGTCAACCCAGAAAAAGTCCCCAAAAACAGTGGCCGAAGTATTTTCCATGGCTCCATACAAGAAATCTTGAACCATAACCTGCGAGTACGAACCCCAGGCATATGGAATTCCTGTTTCGTCTTCTAAAAATTCTATAATTTTTTCACTGTATAAATTGGTTGGTTGAACCCTTTCTGGATGCTCAGGGTAATACCACAAATGTATGGGTGTTCCGCGTTTGGTTTTTGTTGTTTTAACCGCATACTTATCAATGGCCAACATGAGCAAGTAACCTGAATGTTGTTTGGGCATTCTGTAATGCCATACGGTTTTACTCTTGTTCGATGGATCAATGGTTTTACCAACAAGTGCACCATTGCTTAGCACATTGTAATCAGACTCAAATGATATTTTTGTTTCTGTAATGTATTTGTCTGCGCGGTCATCTACCATTGGTATCCAATGCCGGTTATCAATTCCTTGTCCTTGCGTCCAAATTTGCCTTCGTGTCATTTGTGCAGGTTCTTCAATTTGAGGGACATTCCATCCAACAAAATAGATGCCTTTAGCAGGAATCGCGGTATATTCAATTTTGATGCTATGATTTTTTTTATAATCATTCTTGAGGTTTGTTTTGGCTATTAGTCCCTCAGAATTAGAATAGAACGCTATTTCTTTTTGGTCAAGCCAAACTTTTTTAATTTTGATTCCCGGTGCATCAAAAAACACGGTATCGATTGTGTTTTGGAGGGAGCTGAAGGTATGAGTTACCGCGCCAAAAACTTCTTTCTTTTTAGGATTAAAAGAAACATCAACGAGCATATGTGAAACATCGATATTTCTATTTCTTTCGTGAGCACCATGATCAACATGGTAGCAATTCACCTCTGGAAACTGCGCCCAAGTATTTGAATACAAAGACAGTGCAATTGATAGTATGGCAATTTTTCGTAACATTACAAGAGCGAATTTAAGGAAGAGGAGGGAGAGACTTTGATTTTTTTTGAAAAAAATATAAAAAAATGTTGCACAATGTCAATTGAAATACTATTTTTGCAGTCCCGTTCAAGAATATCTGATAGGGAAAACGGTTTGGTAGTTCAGCTGGTT
>JACCDX011183176.1_pt1 | contig 15388 bp, 11 predicted proteins | sample 7449681 | NCBI WGS metagenome assembly JACCDX01 (sample SAMN15323450, study PRJNA562643) | freshwater metagenome | isolation source: river surface water | place: USA:Blue River Watershed | collected 2017-08-18 | reverse complement strand
CTGAAGCTTCTTGAGTTCATCGGCATGATCTTCTACTTTTAATTCTAGTTTGATAACACGGTGTTCAATTTGTTCGGACATACTACTACTTTCAATATTGGTTATTATTCATTGGCGTAAAATAAAAATAGGCCACCCGAAGGTAGCCTAAGTAATGCTCTTATTATAGCATCAATATTGACAAAAATCAAGGATTAATTATACAGCCTGATATGCAACAATGTCACCTTCAGCTAAAAAGTTACCAGAGGAATCTAATCTTGCTACGTTATTTCCGTTGTAATAGAAGTATAAATAGCCTCCAGAAGCATACATTTGCCAAGAACCTGATGTAAAGTTTGCAGCTGTACCTGCAGAACTAGCAGATGAAGCAGAACCTGCACTTCCGGTAATGTTGATACCATAAGTACCACCATTATTATAAACACCATTGGTTACTGAACCAGCATTGCCAGTTACACTAATACCCCATGTACCACTTGCGTTTGTACCTGTTGTACTTGGAGCACCAATCGTATTATAACTAATTGTAGCAGCAGAACCACCGTTAAAAGTAGTACCTGAAGCAGCACCTGTACCTGAACTATTGAATGTAACTGAAGTATTTAAGTTAATACCAATAGCAGCTGTACCATCAAATGCCACACCGTTAATATTTCTGGCAGTAGTAAGTCTTGTAGCAGAACCTGAGTTACCTGAAATATCACCAGTAATCTTAGAACCAGCTAATGAAGTGATCCATGCAGGATTTGCATAACTACTGGATGTATAAACACCATTTGTGACACTACCTGAGTTTCCTGAAATGCTAATGGAATAAAGAGCAGATAAATCTCCCCAACTTGATCCATTGAATTTTTGCCATTTACTACTAGCACTGCTCCATCTAACTGTATTACTTGGTACATTCGTTGCTGAAGTAACAGCGGGGTCAAGCCCCACTGCTAAATCATCAAATCGTGCATCCATTTCAGTAACAAAATTAGAGTAAGTACTCGTTATTGTTGGCTTTAAATGATCTGCCATATTTTAATATCCTTTGATAGACCAAGAGGTTGTTGAACTAACTCTTGTACCGGAATTGTTGAATAAATACACTCTGAATGATTGAGGATACATTGAACAATTACCACTTGTATCTGCAGTAAACATAGATACTGTAAATGTATTTGCAGTATAACTCGTAATTGTATAAATACCACCAAGCATTGAACCTGTATTAGCAAATAATTTCACATTTTGACCTGTGATTAAACCATGATTTGTCATAGTAATAGTTGCTACATTTGATACAACAGAATATGTACCTGATGTAAAAGTATCTTTTATATCATATACAGGAATCATTGGTGTAGTACCAAATGGTGATAGTGTAATACTTTGAACATCGATAAACTCTTTATTGAGGTTTACGATTGTTCCTAAAGTATCAGTTGACAATGCTGAAACTGTACCTGCATCATTCTTTAACTTAGCATCCAATCTTACAGAAATATTTGAAATTTCATAAAGACCGATATTAGATGGTTCAGTAACAGTAATCCTAATCTTAACGTATCTGAAATTTAATCCAAATACATCAGTTACTCCATTATAATCTACATAAGTAGAGTTGTCAAGAGATAAACTAATCTTAGGTACTACAACAGGTGAACCAGCAATCACTCTACCTGTATAGGTCATTAAGACTCTACTAGAAGCAAGAGGTTGACCGAAATCAAATACTTCCTCATAATAGCCTGTTCCACCAGAAGGTTGAATGAATACAGGATAACCTGCATTAATTTGATCTTCAGGTGTGCTCCATGACCTAGTTGTAAAATGCTGCTCAAAAGTTTCAGTGGTGTTTACAGGTAACGCAACTACTGTACCATCATATGCAGCAGAAGACTTAGTTCCGGTGAAATCACTGAAGAATTCACCATGAAAAACGAAATCAGGTGGTTCAGATACTAACGTAGAAATTGAAACAGGAATACTTTCAATACCTTCTGTATCAACAGCAGATAACCAATATGTAAATTCTCCACCTTGGTTTTCAGTGACAGTTGTGAAAGCGCCTTTTTTCTCACCGATTAAGATTGAATCTTGCCAAGTTAACCCCTTCTTAATTAACACATGGTCAATAGGTAAGGATGTTCTATCAGGCAATGTCCAGTATAACATAACCGTATTATCAATAACCTGAGTCTTCAAATCATATGGTGGATTCGGAGCAAGTTTAGTAACGGCTTCAGAATAACCAGATGATTTATTATTGTGAATATCTACTGTTTTTACAGTGAAGATTCTATCACCAATCCAATCTGCAGGTACTGTAATACTATTAGCCTTTACAGTCTTAACGGTAGTATCATAACTTAGTTCGTAATAGGCAACATCAAATTGTGAATTACCAATGTCTGCCCAATTTAAAGTAACAGTAGCACTTGTTAAAGCAGTATCACTATACGAATAACCAATATCTGTAATATTTGGAACAGGTGATGCAACAAAACTTATTACACTTGCGACTTGACTATAGTTACCAGAACTATCAATTGCTCTAATATAAAAAGTAGCAGAACCATTAGTTGCATATTTTACGAAAGTTTTTGTACTATCACCATAGAATACTCTACGATAATCATTCACACCCCAACCAGCATCTTCAGTTCTGATCTCATATGATGAAACATCAGGTTCTAAGTTATTGTGCCAAGATAATAATAATTGACCACTGGCTTTATCAGATGATACAGTAAACTCAGTTACTTGTGATGGAGGATTAGTTTTACCAACAATAGTGTGATTACTATAAGAAGTCCAGTTACCAACTCTACCATTACGGGAAGTATAACGCATTCTGACTTTATAGGTTTCACCTTCTTTTACATCAGTAAGTGAAGCAGAACCGTTTTGAAATGGTACAGCAACTGTTCTAAAATTAACACCATTTGACGCACTAATTAAATCATATTGTACTTCAACAGACTCAGTACTCGCAGGTAAGTTTGAAGCATTGACATAAGATACATTCATGTTGTATCTAAATACACCTTTCGATACCTTTTCCATGACAGATTCATCACTTACGAATGCAGTAATGGTCGGAACCTTATTTCCAAAACCATCAATCTGTAAAGAAGGAGGTAATGAAATTTGTGATTCGAATACTGTACTTTCGGTTAAGTTTTGATAATCATTAAAGATATTATATGTATTTGTTACACCATAGTCAACTAATACAATTCTTGCTGTATTATTAGATGAAGGCTCAATACTCAATACAATCAAATCTTGAGATTCTTGGTTCAATTGACCAAATAAGAATAAGTCAAGAGCATCGGCTTCATTAACTGTAACTGAAGATGTTAAATCAATTTCATCATAATAACCATCAGATGCTTTAGCAACGACTGATCTAGTAACAGACGCACCAGATTTACTTCTAAATCTAATGGTATATTGTATACCACCTTGCATTGCTAATTCTTCATCTAGCTGAAGTTTGGTATCTGATATTCTATTTTTAACACGACCAGAACCTAGACCCCACATTGGAACATCATGCATTACTTTTACACGATCACCACGATTACATACAAGATATTCAATATCTGAATTTAATGTATAAACCTCGGGGCGTAACTTCATTTGAGCCATATGCCAACGAGCATGATCAATCACAAGAGATTTCTTAGTTACACCCGGAAGGCTAATACTCTCGAATAATTCAGCATTACCAGCATTCTTACCAGTATCATACACAATGATTTCAGCTTGCTGATAATCTTGATCTTGATCGTAATATGTAACACGTAAACCATCAGGACGTTTAGGTAAAGCCTTAGAACCTTCAAAACCCCAACTATTATGTGGAGTAAAATGCTGAATGACATTAGGTTTAACTTCGTCAATTACAACAGTCCATTTACCATCGACTAATGCAGGACTAGCTCTACCGGCTGCACAAATATCACGAATAACTTCTAGTACACTACGTGATTCACCCAATGTACCATTATACTCAAAACCTCTTGCTGCACAATATTCATGAAAATATTGCAATTGAGATAAATTGATTTGAGTTGATGCATTTGTAATCTTACGTGGATTAGCAGGATGCTCTAAAACATAACGCATCAAATCCGCTGGGTTACTTGTAGCACCGTCAACCCATGATGAACCATTCCATGTTTTACACCATGTTTGAACGATTGCACTAACACCTTCGATATTACCATTCAATTGATCGGTGGCTTTAATCTTGAAAGCTGTCTTAGCAATTTTAGAACCAACAGGATCAACTGCAGGAGTTGCATTTCGTAAGAAAGTTACACTCTGTAATACAGTTGTAAAATAATATCTGTAGTTTTCATTATCTTCAGTATTATCACCAGTTTCTCTACGTACTCTCACAACCATTTGAGGATGATTCAAGTTTGAATATGTTTTAGTGTATGTGAAACCGTCTTTTTTAGCTGAGTCACCACCAATACTAAACGCTTCGAGTAAACTCCAAGTGGAACCTGCATTGGTTGAATATTCAATTCTCAAAGCTACAGAAGTCGCTTCACTATTACCAGAGTTACCACCCTTTGTAACAATTCTTCGAAGACCTTGCGGAAAATGCAAAGCTAAAGTTACGGTATTAACTTCTTCAATTGTAACTGCTTCAAACCAAGGACCGGGTGTTACGGAAACTTCAGGATTGCCATCACAAACTAATTCAACCTGAGTATTGACTTGTGTAACATCCTTACCATAGATCGCATCGAAATTTCTCTTTTCATCAGCGGTTGGTTCAGTTTTACGATCCAACGTAATCTTAGTTACATTAGTAAAATTTGAAATAGCTGATTCACCAATTTTAAAACTTGTATCATCAATATTTAGAGGACCATATCCCCATACAAGTAGCATTGACAAATAACTATCACGTTCATTCTCATATGTTAAATAGTTGGTACTACCTAGCATTGGAGTAATACGCATTTTACCTAAGATGACAGGAATTGCACCATATGGATTGGCACGATTTGAACCACCATCAACCATTAACTGACGTTCAGCTGAACCCGGATCGCGAGAGTTATCAACCGGAGGACGAATTGGTGCAATTGCATTAATCAAAGCTGTACCAACCAAACTTGCAGTCATCGTTGCTAAACCAGCAAGTAGTGGTGAACCAGCTAATACACCAGCTGCACTTGTTGCTGTAGCAGCTGCACCTACACCTACACTGATTGAACCACCCAATGCAGCATTTGCTAGATAAGGGGCGTATACAGATAATGCTAGAACAGCAAGCATCCGTACAGATGAACCTGTTGGTACAGCACGATATTCTATAACATCGCCTTGGTGAATTACTCTGTTTGACCAATCTTCTTGTGCAACAACTTGACCATTCACCAATACGTTAATTTTACTTTTAAGTTCAACAGCAATATTATATTCTTTGCCAATGTCTAATACAAGTTGAGAAATACTTGTTCCGGGAATAACTGGAACAGTGTATCTTTCAGTGCGTAATGGATGTGGTACTGCATTTAAAATAACATTCTTTTTCTCAGAATATTTAAAGTAACCAACGATCCGTTTAGACCATTTAGGATTACTCAAAGATTCAATTACACTATCTTGATCTTCACGAACATGAATAAAATGCGTAGGAGTAACAACTACACCAACGTGTGATTCAGTACCAAAGATTCTAAATAATACAACATCACCTTCTTGTGGTTGTTCTGTGGATTCCCAACCTTCTTTATATTGTGCGATTAATTCCCCAATACGATCAGTATCTGTTTGAGTATATTCTGCACTAAAACTTGGTAGATCAATCTGCAATTCATTCTTGTAGATCAACCGTACCAAACCCCAGCAATCTAACCCTGCTGAGTCCCTACCTTTCTCAGCGTAAGGAATACCGATGTATTTTTCATAATTCATTTAAAACATTCCCGGAAAATAACGTGGAGTAAAAGAATGCATTGGAAAAGGTTCTCTTTCGTAGTCAATCATTGCTAAATCTGCAGTAACTGAATCTGATGTATATGTAAAATTATTAATATAAAAATCAGTGAAAGAAACTTCAACAACATCAGGTGTTTTACTTAGCACCAATTCTAATTTAATTCTTGGTGGTGAAGTAATTGTTCTAATGATTGGAGTTAAATACCTTGTCACATCATGCATCACTATCGAGCATCGTGGAGCTTGTGCTTCATCTTCTGAAGGTAATGAAATCTGCATTGGAAGAAATGTATAGTCTAAACCATTACTGGTTACACCATAAATAACTTCCGATTCTGTTTCAGATATTCGCGTAGTAAAACCATCGGCTAATCTTGCGAGGGTGTTACTTTCGTTAAGTGGATCATATACCGTTAGAAGAATAATCAGATCGTCATCCGAATCTGGTGAGAACACTGCTTTTAAAGCATTCGGTGACATTGATGTTAATCTACTCAAGGTAATACCTCCAATTGTAATGATACTTGCCAAAGTTCTGGCATGATATATCCGATATTATACAACGCACCATCGCCTTGAGGAACAATCCTGACTTCAACAACTTGTAAAGTTCTTGGATGTGTAAACCCAAAGCGAGTAATACCTCTGAGTGTATCCTGAACAAACGCACGAAGAGTTTCAACTTGCGTTGTTGACATATCGAATTGTACACTAAGTGTATCAGGTCGTTGTCCTCTCCTGCGTTGTTTAGCTGGACCAGAATCTGGTTGTGTACGAATGATCATAACACCAGATGTTTCAGAGTAATTGTTTAGCGGTCTTTGTGGTAGCGATGTAGGCCAAACATGAGCATACGCCATAAATTATCTCCTAATTAGTTGAGGTTGTAAACCAAAGGTCGATTTGATTGATTTCTGTGAAGCACTACCACTACGAGAAATCTCACCAGCGGTCATATCACCGATAACAACTTCGATCTTACGATTACCCTTTGAATCTACAGTTTCATTTGTAGTAGCCTGAGCATTACTGTTATTGATAACTTGTACAGACACGTTACCGCTGGAACCACCAGTAGCAGCAACACCTAGAGAACCATCTGCGCCTCTACGTAAAGGCATGATAGCTTCAGGACCAGCTTCACCCATTAGACCAGTACCTTTAGCGAACTTGAATAGTGTAGGTGAATCAACAATGCTATTTGTGAAAGTACCACCGTTAGCGAAAGGTTTTATTGGCATCATTGTACCCCAATCGTATCCTTCAGGTACAGGAGGTAGTGTAGAACCAGTAGAACCACCAGTAGCAATACCAAAAGCTTTAAAAATACCGGCAGCGCCACCAATACCTTCGTAGATGGACATTGATTGTTTCTTCATTTCAAAACGAATCAAATCAGCAATCATTGAATTGACAAGATCACCGAAATTCAACTTACCTGTCTTAGCAAATTCAACAATAGCATCAGCCATGCCTGAGAACATATTTTCAAAAGCTTGACCATATGCATTCAATCGCTTAGTTGATTCATCAAGATAACTCGCCTCAGCATCTGCACCAGCTTTAGCAACAGCTTTCTTTGCTGTAACTCTGGCAGCACCAAGAGATAATTCTGCAGCTAATACAGCAGCTTGTGCTTTTGTTACATCTTCTGATTGAGGACCATTTGCTTCGCCAAATCTTGCCGCTACTTCTTTTGCTCTTTCCAAAGCGATTGTGAGATCAGAAATAGTTTTAATGTGACGTTGTTCAGTTTCAATAGTTGCCTTAACTTTTGCAAGATTAGCACCATACAAACCTGCAGTAGCTTGTTCCATGTCCATTTGAAGCTTACGCTTTTCAGCAACTTCATCTTCGGCTTTCGCAAATTCTCTAGCACCTTCAATAACCTTCTTAGTGTAAACACCAAGTTGAGCAACGGACTGTTCTCTTAGTTTAGCAGTATTTTCTGTAATTACTGCACTGTTTGCTGTAATTTTTTCACGTTCACGATCATACTGTTCAGATGTTTTGGAAATTTCAGTTTTCAGTTGCTCTTGAATGTCTTTTCGATCTTTAACACTGGCTACAGCAATTCGTTTACCAGCAGCAGATTCCAATGCAGCTTTTTGCTTAACTTCATCAGCATCTAATTCTCTTAAATATTTTTCATTAAGACTTAGCTTTTCATTGTTTTCATTTGAAATTAATGCAAGTTCATCAGACAAATACTGATCCATGTCTTTCAAACCCAGAGCAAACGCAGCTTTATTTGTTGCAACCAATCTTGAAGAAGTAACAGTAACAAGTTTCTCTGCATTCTTATACGCAAGAAGAGTATCAGCAAGTGCTTCATCTTTTGGTGCAGTAAAACCAGAATGCTGTGGAGTATTGTTGATAGTGCCCTCAAGCTTTTTAACACCAGCAGAAGCCTCTGATCTTACAATTGAAGAAGTCGCTAAACGCTTTTGTTTTTCAAGAAGTTCGTAAGCTTTATCTAACTCTTTTTGATGTGCTTCATTAAACCAAGGTTTTGTTTTACTAGCTTCCAGTCGTCTAATTTCGATCAGAGTTTTAGTAATATCTTCAGCACCAAATTTAATTCTTCCAATACCTGCAATAAAATCCTTGAAATCTTTCATGAGTTCAAGTATGTTTATCCACATGTTCAAAAGAGTACCACTTTCATCTTTCATTGTCTGAATGGCTTCTTTTGAACCATCACCCATGATTGACATAGCTTCTTTGACAGCTTTTGCTTTTTGATCTGTATCAACCAAATTCTTAATGTGTTTGATCTGTTCTGCGTTTACAAAACCAGTTTGTTTACCATATTCAATCAAAGCTTTAACAGGGTCTTTACCAATTTCAGCGAATTTCTTTACAGTATCTTCAATTGCAATACCACCATACTTTTGCAAACCTACAGCAGCTTCAGTTACCATACCGATATTTTCAGCTGTAAATTGACCAGTCTTTGCCATTTCAGAAATAATCTTAATGGCTTCACTATTGGATGCACCAAGTTCTTTCATTGACTTAGCTTGATCTAATGCTTGCTGAGTAGTCAAACCCATTGCAGCACCAGACATTGTTAGTGTAGTAGTCAATTCACGATACTCTTTAATAGCATCAATTGTACTCATTGTAACAAAAGCAATCGCAGCTATCAAAGCTACAATACCAACTTTACTCAATGCTATTGCAGCAATTTTCAGGTTAGTAAGAGCAACTGTAGTGGCTGTAGCATTACCTGCTAGAGTTGCCATACCAGCACTCATTAAACTAAAAGGAACAGCAAACAATGCTTTGGTAGCAGAACCAACAGCGTTCACGAAGAAACCACCAATGGCTTGACCTGTTTGAATAAATGATGTAGCGATCTGACCAGCAGCACCTGACATTGCTTTTTCAAGTTCTTTACCTGATGCACCAGCTTGTTGAATTGCACCACGAATCTGATCACCTTGTTGAATCATAACAAGTAGAGGATTCATACCAGATGCTAATGAAATACCTACGTCACCCATTTGTACAGAAATAGCACGAGCTAAGTATTGTAACTTATCAGCTTGTTTCTTGTCAGCTAGAGCATCGAATTGTTTTCTTGCATTGGCTAGTTTAATAGCAGCTTCATCTGCGGATAAACCTGCAGTAGATACAGCACGTTGATATTTAACCCATGCATCACTACCAGCTTTATCCATGTGTTTATTTGTTTCATCTAATGCAGCAGCTAAACGAGCATCTGTTTCTTCTAAGTACTTTGAAGCCTTAGCAGCGTCATTTTGAGCTTTTACCTGTGAGCGCATACCATTGGTACGAGCATCATTGGCATGATTAATTTGTGTGCTCAACTGAATAATTTTTTCATATTCAGCTTCTAAACCACTAAGACTTCTACCTTCAATACCATACAATGCAATCAATCTTTCTTTTTCACGAGCAAGATCGACCATTTGTTTTTCAGTCAAACCTAGATTTCTATTAAAAAGTTGGTTTACTTCATTTGTGGTACGAGTTTCGTTCTGAAGTTTTTGCATCAAACCAATACTCTTATCAAATGGTTCAGAACCTTGTAGAGTACGTTGTGTCTTCAGTGTAGTAATTAACTGTTGAAGTTCATCATCCAATGCACCAGCAGCTTTAGCTGTAGCTACATATGAGGATTGACCTTTTGATAAACCCTGAGCCATGTACTCAAGGATCATTTGTTGACGCTCCAATACGCTAACTGAACTACTTGTAGTAGTGTTTGTTCTGTCTTGTGCTTCTTTTAATTTTAGTTGAGCAAGTGTAGCTTTGGCAGACTTTTCTGCAACTTCAGCTTGAGCTTTAGCTAGTTTTTCACTATCAATTGCAGCTTTTGCGACAGGTGCATTTACTTTGCTAACAGAGGCCGCAAGTACATCAATTTTCTTCGCAGCTTCATCTAAATCTTTCGTATTAACTACGAACTTTAATTCTGCTAAATCCATAGCATTTCTCCTGTTATAACGGAATTCTATATTTATAAACCATGCAGATTCACAAATATAGAAGCCCTCGTTAGAGGGCAACTATTATTTCTTAGAGGATTTCTTTCGCTCTAACTCTGCTTCTTTTGCATACGATGACATTGCTTCATTGTCAATTCGCTTAATTAAATTCAGTTCCCATTCTTCAATCTGAATACCAATTAAATCAACATAAGCTTTAATGTCTGAATATGATATCGGATTAACTCCAAAACCATTTGATGATCTAGAGTTATTTAAATCAATAAACCATCTCCAAACTTGAGTACAACTTTCAGGTAATTCTTTAAGTTCTTCTAACTCTTTTGGTTTTACACCAGTTTGTCTCCATACAGAGTTTAACTGATCACGAAGACTTCCAGATGTACCTGATTTTCTACCTAGTTCAAATTCCTGTTTTGCAAAAGCTACAGCGTCTTCAAACTCATTCTGATCGAAAGTTTAGCAGCTGACCTGCTTCCTCCATTACTTGGTCTTTAATCCAAGTGTATTCTTTGAAGATTCGCTCTGCGTTTTCTTTTGTGAATGGAACAGGTTTACCATTTTCAGTAATATTTTCCCAATCAATAACACGAATAACTGCAGATTCAATTGTAAGTTCTTCAGCTTCTTCCAGCGTTAGATCATCGACTTCTTTGCCACGGCGTTTAGCTTGCTGTTCGCGTAGCTTAAATTCATTGTACTTTTTACGACCATAGGCTTTTACAGTTTTGGATTGATCACCACGTACTGTAATGAATACTCCAGTACCTTCACCAGTACCGGGAAGCTTTAGTTCAAACTTAAAACCACTCTCAGCGATCTCTGCGTAGTTGTGTTTTGCCAAATCAAATGTCATAATGTTTCCTTTCATTATTGTTAATCAAGAGACAATTATAGCACAAAATTTACAATAAATCAAGAGGTACAAATAAAGAAAAACCCGAGGGTATTAGCCTCGGGTTATCGTCAAGTTAATTAGCGATTAAGCTGCAGAATCTTGAATTTGAATTGTAGTAGCAGGTAGACCCGCATCGATTACATCGTTTAGTAGAGCTTGGAAACTTGCAGAAGCAACCATACCTAGTTCACCATCATCTTTTGTGAAGCTACCTAGTTTAACCTTTGGTAGAGTAAATGTAACGAATTCAGAGTTATCTGTATTGTCAGTAGTTAGTGCTAGTACAACAGAAACAGGAGTTTCAGCATCAAAGTATGTACGGAAAGTAGCATCTTGGAAGTAAACACTCATGTTACCGGTAACACGAATACGACCAGTGAAAATCTCAGCGACTGAGTTAGAACCTACAGCAGTTGCGTTTTCGGTAGCACGTTCTACGGAGAAATCAGCAGAAGTTACTAGAGCAACAGGGGCACCGTTTACAAGCATAACACCGTTTACAGCAGCAAAGATACCATTTGAGTTCTGAGCAGTAGGTGATGTGAAGTATTGAGTTGAACCAGTTTGTGTTAGGTCTTTACCAGCGAAACCAAAGTCTACAGTTGTTAGACCGGTAGCAGGTAGTTGTACAGCCATACTGTTTAGTTTCATACCAGTGTAAACTTCAGACTGAGCAATATCAGAGTACCATTCTTCAACAGTATATGATTGATCGGTGTGACCACTTGTAGGAACGAAAGTTGTTTTACCAACAGCAGTAACTGTAACAGAAGCGATTGGGCCTTCAGCAGTTAGAGCAGTGTTGTTTACAACTTTAACAGTTAGAACAGTAGCAGTAGCTGAAGCAATTAGTAAGTTCTTAGCTACGTTAGCAGCATCTAGACCAACACCGCTTAAACGAACGACTTGACCAACTTTGAAACCTTCAACTAGGAAGTCGCCAGCAGCACGAGTTACAGTGTAGAGTGAACCAGCAGCAGCGATAGTAACTGAAGCACTTGCAGAAGCGGGAGCACTTGTAAAATCACGACCTACGATAGAACCCATAAAATCAGCATAAGATGCAGGAGATAGTTCACCGTTTAGGCTACCATCAGCAGAACGAACACCGTGACGGAAGTCAGCAATTTGACGGTCTGTACGAATTTCACCTGATTCATAAGTTTCTTTTGTTAGGTTGAAACTAGCAGTAACACGGCGAAGTAGTTTACCAGATGTAGAACCAGCTAGAACACCCCATGCGCTTTCTTTTTTGTAGCCGACCTGTTTGGACGTACCTTTAGAAATTGTCATATTATTTCCTTAATTTAAATTATCAACATTTGCAAATGTACTGATTTAGGTTCAGCAACCATGATTCAATAAGAATAAACTTCAGCTACTAATTGAATTAGTACTGGACAAATTACTCTTTCAGATACAATAGTATTACCAGCGACTTGTGGTGTAGCCAATACATGTATTTTTACATTACCTTCTTGCATTGTTAAACCTTTTGCGAAATGATTACGAATCAATTCAGCTCTGTTTATAACTTCAGAAGTTCCTTTATTTGCAGCACCCACGACAAACACTTGCATTGTCATTCGTTCTCTATGAAAACCAGTACCAAGGACAGGATCATCAGGAGATTGGATTGTAAACTGCACTCTTTGATACAGACCATCAGGTGGATCAAAACTAACACCTTCCCAAGCAGTTTGTACAGCAGGAGCTAATGCATTCAATCGTCTTTCTGACGCTCTTTTAATTTCTATAATTGCCATCAACTTGCCTTATAATAATCATCTAGACTCAATTGATATGTTCTATAAACAGAGTCCATTGTTGGTTGTACAATTGGATGTTTCTTACCGTAGTTCTTAAAGTTCTTTTCGAGTTCCATAATGTAAGGACCAAAGTTACTGATCATTACAGTTTCTCCAAGCTTATAACTTTCAAGATCACCCTTGATTATGGAAGCAGCCATTTCATCAGAATTTTCACCATATAAGGTTTGCATTTCTAAAGTACCATCCATAGACACTCGCCATGAACCTTTTGCAAAACCTTCAACTGGTTCTAAACCAATAGCTTTCTCTCGCCGTAAGTATAACTTTTCCCACTTAATTGAGTCACCAAGGGGTGTATTATCGATAGCAGTCCATGCAACAATGTATGAAAACTTCTGAACCATTCCTTCTAGTTTACGTACAGCTTCTTCATGGAACTTCTTTAAGCTTTGTTCTAATTTTGAAGTATCGCATGAAATTTGCATATCAACCCTTAATTGTCACAATCTTATATAAGATAATAAGACCATCAGCAGAATGTTCTGTGATTGAATCTACAGTGTATGTAACAGAATCAATTGTAATTTTATCTTTAGGTCTTGGTACAAAACTTAATGCATTGTTTGCTAAATAAAATAGAGCAGAATCTCTACCGATTAAACTTGGGTAGTTATACTGATTTGCACGAATATGTTTCTTATACATCTTAACAGAATAAGTCGTTTCAGTATTTGTTGTGCTACCAGTTTCAATGTTGTAAGAACCTTCAGTTATAACTGAATAAGTACAAACTCTACCATGTTGGTTAATTGCTCTTAATGTAATTCCGAGATACTTATCCATAGTATTTCCTAAATTTAAATACCAAACGAACTAGGGCGAGTAATGAACTGTAAATCCGTTGGTTGGTTAACGATGTTATTATCTAAGTTTGCATCGTTTGCTTGCATATCTGATTTAGAAATACCACCAGCATAACCTTGAACTTTATCATATAATGAATTCAAGTCTGGATTCTTAATGTACAATTGCAAAGCTTGCATGTAGTTCTTTGCGGCTGCAGTACCTCGAATAGAGAAGATATCTACAGTTTCATCTGTTCGCATTGAAAGCTTGAGCATGATACTTTTGGCGGCATCCATTGAAGCTCTGCGAACATTCCAATCATTTTTATTTAGAAAGTAACTATATTCTGCATCTGACATAATAGGAAATTCTGCAGAAGTATCTCCGAGTTCGATTCGTAATGCGTGAATTGTCATAATATATCCTTTGTTTATATCTAACATTAATCCTGTATTCTAACATAAGTAATGTTATAAAGCAAGACTAATGTTAGATGCCTTCGTTAGAAAGCACCTAAGTTACTTTAGAAAGCCCCGAAGGGCTATCATCAGTTAGAAGTTGTTAGTTGAATAACAGCTTGTGGGCGGCGAATTAGGTTCAAGAAGTTAGCTTCTGATTGAATCTGAATTTCGCTGTCTTTTGGATCACGGTATGTGAAGACATAAGCTTGTTCACCGATGGTATTAACATGGCTGAACTTGTTAGCTGGGCTGAAGTATGTCTTGAACATGTCAGCAGTACCTTGTGGGAGCATGTAAGCTTCGCCAGCAGGGATTAGGGCTGTACCGTTGTAAGAACCACGGTATTCAACATACTCAACACCACCGTGTACGAAACGGCGATATACACCAGAACCTAGGCGAGTGCGTAGAGGCTCTTGAGTGCTGGAGTAGTACTTGTAAGCTTCTTTAACAGTAGCGTGGTTGATTAGCTTACCGAAGAATGCTGGTGAGCAAAGAACGATAATGTTGCTAACAACTTCACCACTTAGGATGTTATCCTGAATGTGAGCAATACCTTCTTCTGACTTAGCGTTTAGGTCAGTAGTAGAAGTACCGAGTACGAAGTCGATTGACTTGCGGGTTACGCCGAAATCGGTGTAGAAGTTACCAGCTACAGTACCGTTAGGAGCGTAGATAGCACCAGTTGTTAGAGCATAAGCACGAGCAGCTTCTAGAGTTACAGAGTGGTTCATGCGGATACGCTCTAGTTTACGAGCGATAACAGCAGCTTCGGTTTCAGCTTGATCAGCGGAACCGTAAGCACGTTTACCTTGTACATCTTCAGGCTTGATACCGTCATCTAATGGGAAGTGAGGGATAGCGAATGAACGTAGAGCGCGTGTATCGCTCTTGTTTACGTTGTTACGCTCACCACGTACTTTGTCGGTAACTAGACCGAGAGTACCTTCGTTGGATTCAACGGTAACGCTG
>JACCDX011031467.1_pt1 | contig 15390 bp, 14 predicted proteins | sample 7449681 | NCBI WGS metagenome assembly JACCDX01 (sample SAMN15323450, study PRJNA562643) | freshwater metagenome | isolation source: river surface water | place: USA:Blue River Watershed | collected 2017-08-18 | reverse complement strand
GGAAAATCTCTGCAGCCTTGCCTGGTCGGTCAGGAACACCAATCACGGTGATCTTGGACTGAGTGCTGTCAGCTGCAACTCCGGAGACTACTGGCTCTTCCATTTCTTCTCCCTCTTTGGTGGTGTAGACAAGAGTGCCTGGGTCAGCACTAAAAGTTGATCGAACTCTAAGTGGAACTTTGTGCCTGCGAGCGAATTCAACAGCGCGAATATAGAGAATCTTGGCACCCGATGATGAAAGTTCCAGCATGGAGTCCAGGTCAATCTGGGCAAGCTTTCTGGCTCTTGGCACAATTCTTGGGTCGGCAGTGTAGACGCCATCGACATCAGAATAAATTTCACAAATATCTGCGTTTAGTGCGGCAGCAAGTGCGACTGCAGTGGTGTCAGAACCACCACGACCTAAAGTTGTAGTGTCGCCGTTTTCAAAACTGAATCCCTGGAACCCTGCAACTACAACGATGTTGCCATCTTTCAAGGCGTCTTGAATTCGCTTTGGATCAATCTTCCAAATCCTTGCGCTACCGTGCTCGGAGTCAGTTGAGATGCCAGCTTGAAAGCCCGTGAAGGACATCGCCTTCAGTCCCTGGTCTTTAATTGCCATGGCCAGCAGTGCCATCGATATGCGCTCACCAGCCGTTAGGAGAATGTCCATCTCGCGGTTGCCTTCGATGTCGGTGGTGACAGAGCTGGCAAGATCAATAAGTTCGTCAGTGGTGTCGCCCATGGCCGAAACAACCACAACAACCTGGTTCCCCTGAGCTTGAGTTGCGATTACGCGCGCAGCAACATGCTTGATCTTCTCGGCATCAGAAACCGAGGATCCACCATATTTCTGGACAACTAACGCCAACTAAAGACTCCTAAGGGGATTGGAACGGGCGACGGCGCCTTAGGGAAGAAGTCTAGTTGACCCTTCTTCGGCCCTCAAAGGCGCGGCCCAAAGTCATATCGTCCGCATATTCCAAATCGCCACCCACTGGCAGACCCGAGGCGAGCTTGGTGACTGTGATTTCAAGCGGTGAAAGCATGCGGATTAGATAGGTGGCCGTAGCCTCCCCCTCCAAATTGGGGTTAGTGGCAATGATGACCTCTCGAATGCTTGGGTCGGCCAGTCGCTTCATTAGCTGCTTAATTCTTAGCTGGTCTGGCCCAATACCTGCAATTGGCGAGATTGCCCCGCCCAGCACGTGGTACAGACCGCGAAACTCACGCGTTCGCTCAATGGCCGCAATGTCTTTTGAATCTTCCACGACGCAAACCAGTCCTTGATCGCGCTTTTGATCTGAGCAGATAAAGCACTTCTCGCTCTCAGAAACATTGCCGCAAACTTCACAGAAGCGAACCTTTTGTTTAACTTCTTGCAGAACTTCTGCCAGCTTCAAAGCAACATCAGTTTCGGCTTCTATTAGATAGAAAGCAATTCGTTGAGCACTCTTTGGACCAACACCAGGTAAACGACCCAGCTCATCGATTAGCTGCTGAAGAGCACCTTCATACATTATTTCTCGCCCTTGATTGGCTTAGCGCCTAATACCTCGCGAAGAATGAATTCGCCGGTCTTTGGATCAGATGTTGCAATCGGTTCAGTCTTGAGCTCTTCGTGCTCTTCTTCTTCCGAGAATTCATCTTGATTGGATTCAATTACCGGTGCAGGCGCAACCTTGGATGGAGCATCTGCGACCTTGGCACGATACTTCACATTTACGCCACTCATGTCTCTAATCCCGCTGCGCAATACCTCTGCCGCCCCACCAGCATTGCGGAATGCTTCAACATCTTTTTGGGATTGGAACAAAAGCGTCAGCACTTCATCGTTGTAATCAATCACTTTCGAAGTGAAGGCAACCGCCCATGCTGATCTAGATTGCTTAGCAAGAGTGTCCAAAATAATTTGCCAATTTGCTTTGAAGTAGGCAGCACTAACCTCGGCTGGTGCAGCTTTTGTGACTGGTTTTTCGGCCAAAGGCTTTGCCTCAGCTGGCTTGGCGATGGTTGCTTTTGAAATCTGTGCAATTGGTTCTTCTTTGATAGGCGCTTTCGCCTGGGCAGCAGGCGCGAGTACTCTTGCGCAAAGAAGTTCCAGTTGCAACCTTGGATTAGAAGCCGCGGAAGTGTCCGCGAGTGCTTTAGCGGTTGCTTCCGCAGTTTGAGTAAGAGAACCAAGTCCGAAGCGAGCTGCCTGAATGGTTAGCTGTTCAAATTGCTCTGGCCCAATTCCGCGCAAGATCGCTTTAGCATCTTGGCCCAGCGAGTGAACCAGCATCAGATCACGAATTCGCTCAAGCAGATCTTCTAGGAATCTTCTGGCATCTTGACCCGACTGAATTATTTTGTCTACCGCTGTGAAGGCTTTCGCTGCGTCAAGCTCAGCAAAGGCTTCCACGACATCAGCCATTAGGTTGTCGTGTGTGAACCCCAGCAGGTTGATGGATCGCTCATAGGCAATCTTCTTTGAATCACTGCCAGCGATGAGCTGATCTAGCAGGGAAAGAGCATCTCGAACTGAGCCGCCCGATGCTCTAACCACCATCGGCAAAACTCCATCTTCGGCTGAGTAGCCTTCGGACTTCAGAACAGAATCCAAATAGCTCAGCAGCTCAGCTGGTGGAACAAGCCGGAAAGGATAGTGATGAGTTCTGGAGCGAATTGTTCCAATAACTTTTTCAGGTTCCGTGGTGGCAAAAATAAACTTCACGTGGGCAGGTGGCTCTTCAACAATCTTCAAAAGCGCATTGAACCCTTGGGTGGTGACCATGTGGGCCTCATCCAAGATAAAGATTTTGTAGCGATCTCTTGCGGGAGCAAAGACAGCTCTTTCTCGCAAGTCCCTGGCGTCATCAACACCGTTATGAGAAGCGGCGTCGATTTCTACAACATCCAGCGATCCTGGTCCACCCTTAGCTAGCTCAACACAGCTGGGACATTTACCGCACGGAGTATCGGTTGGACCTTCGGCGCAATTCAAACATCTAGCCAAAATTCGAGCTGAAGTAGTTTTTCCGCAGCCCCTGGGGCCTGAGAAAAGATAAGCGTGGTGAACTCGATCTGATTTCAGTGCTGCACGAAGTGGGTCTGTGACCTGAGTTTGCCCAATCAGGTCGGCAAAGTTATCTGGCCGATATCTGCGGTAGAGGGCGGTGGTCACCAGCTAAGGATAATCCCATCCGGGACATTAGGGATCCCTAGGGAACAACTCCAGTCCAGGTGGCGGCCGCACCGGAGTGTCCAACCACAACCGTCATGGCTATGGCGGCAATTGAGATTGAGATAAGGGCAAAACCTAAAATTTGGCTCAACAATTTAGGCCATGATTTTTTGAGAGAAAACCAAAACGCAAAACCAATTAGCAATACCCAGATAGCAAGAGGCATCAACATTTCGCCATATTCAGAATGTGGTTCTGGCTCATACATAACGTCAGACAGCGCCTCGCCGGATTGCTGAGCCACGAATATGAAAGGTACCGTTGCTGAGGTTGCAATAATCGCTTTTAGCAAAAGCCTTTCTCTAAACTTTGCTGAAACCGTTACGAAAATCAAGAAAACTAAAGCGACTGGGAAAAGCGCAACGGCAAAGTGAACAGCAAGGGGATGTAGTGGCAAATCACCCAGTGCTAAAAAGAGCTCTTCCACCTGGCTCCTTACTTCTGATTCAAGAATCTAAGGCTTACTTCTGACTATCGTCTGAAAAGGGACCCCTCGCGCACCCGCCAGAGCTCAGTTACCCTTGCTACCTTTCGGTCCTGGGGGGTTTAGCCAAGGTGACGCCACGCGAGGAGTCAAGTTGATTCTAAGTCCGAATTAGTTCTGCGGGAAACCAAGGTTGATTCCGCCATGCGATGGATCAAGCCAGCGAGAGGTTATGACCTTGGTTTGAGTGAAGAAGCGGAAGCCCTCTTCACCGTGTGCACGAGAATCTCCAAACAACGAGTGCTTCCAACCGCCAAAGGAGAAGTAGGAAACCGGCACTGGAATTGGAACATTGATACCAATCATTCCAACCTCAACCTCGTGTTGGAATCTACGGGCAGCGCCGCCATCGTTGGTGAAGATAGCTGTTCCATTTCCAAAAGGCGAAGAGTTGATCAGCTTCAAGCCCTCTTCATAACTCTTTACCCTGACAACCGACAAAACCGGTCCAAAGATTTCATCCTGGTAAACCTTGGAAGAAGTGGGAACATTGTCAATCAGTGTTGGTCCTAGCCAATAACCCCTGGCATCACCATCCGGATTTACATCTCGGCCATCAACGACAACTAATGCGCCATCTTGCTTGGCAACATCGATGTAGCTTGCAACCTTGTCACGGTGCTGCTTGGTGACAAGTGGTCCCATATCGCAGGACCTTCTGCCGTCGCCAACCTTGATGGTGGCCATGCGCTCTTTAATCTTCGCAATCAGCGGATCGGCTACCGGCTCAACTGCAACCACAACAGAAATTGCCATGCACCTCTCACCAGCTGAACCAAAGCCAGCATTGACAGCAGAGTCAGCAACTAAATCCAAATCTGCATCGGGAAGAACCAACATGTGGTTCTTGGCTCCACCTAATGCCTGCACTCGCTTGCCTGACTTAGCAGACGTTTCGTAGATGTATTGTGCGATTGGAGTTGAGCCAACAAAAGAGATTGCTCTCACCAGTGGGTGATTGAGCAGGCCATCAACGGCGACCTTATCGCCATGCACAACATTGAAAACACCATCAGGCAACCCTGCTTCTTTCAGCAGGGCAGCGGTCCACATCGCACTCGATGGATCTTTTTCACTTGGCTTTACAACAACCGTGTTACCGGCCGCAATAGCAACTGGGAAGAACCACATTGGAACCATGGCGGGGAAGTTAAAGGGGCTGATTATTCCAACCACACCAAGTGGCTGCTTCATCGAATAAACGTCGATTGAGGTCGATGCGTTTTCTGAATACTCGCCCTTGAGAAGGTGAGGAAGACCACAAGCAAAATCAACTACCTCTAAACCACGAGCAATCTCGCCGAGTGCATCAGAGATTACTTTGCCGTGCTCGGTGGTGATTATTTCAGCAAGCTCACCTTTGCGCTGATCCAGCAGCTCACGAAACTTAAACATGATGGAAGCGCGCTTAGCGAGCGAGGTGTCTTTCCAAGCAGGAAAAGCAGCCTGGGCAGCTTTGACGGCTACATCTATATCCGCTTCATCAGCAAAGGCAACCTCTGCAATCTGTTCTCCCAGAGCAGGGTTATAAACCTCACCGCGGCGAGCGCCGCTTCCCTTGTTCTCCGAACCATTGATCCAGTGGGAAATTAACTTCATCGTCCACCTCTTCCTAGAAAAGACTACTCTTAGCCGGTAAGGCAAAAAGGTCTCAAAGATGCAAGAAATCACCGCTCTCATAAAGCGCCATCCGGCCAATCAGGCCAAGGTTCTGTCTGAGCTAAGAGCAATTATCAAAAAGCTGGTGCCGGGAGCGACCGAAAAAATCTTCTATCAGATGCCATCTTTTGAGCTCAGCGGCGTAATCCTCCTGAGCTATGACGGGTTCAAAGAACACAGCAGCATCTTTCCTGGACCAGAAGCAATCAAAGTGCTTGAAAAAGACTTAGCAAAATACAAAACATCCAAAGGGGCCATTCAATTTGACATAGAAAAGCTCCCTCCAGCGGGGCTAATCAAAAAGATTGTTCAAACCAGAATCAAGCTGATTAACGCTAGTTATCCCAAGAGCTCAGGTGAGTTCATGGAGTTCTATGACAATGGCTACCTCAAGGCCAAAGGCAAATACCGCGAAGGTGAAATGCATGGCTATTGGGAGTTTTTTAGAAGAGACGGCTCAATAATGCGAAGTGGCAAACTTAGCCACGGTGAGCCAATTGGTGAGTGGCAGACCTATATAAGAAGTTAGTTTTGGTCAATCACTGATTGCCAACTAAACTGCTCGAGGAGAATTCGCCTAGTGGCCTATGGCGCACGCTTGGAAAGCGTGTTGGGTGAAAGCCCTCGGGGGTTCGAATCCCCCATTCTCCGCCAGTAACTCCCTTGATTTAGAGCTTGAGAAGGCCCTGTTGAGAGGGAGTTTTTGTTTGATTGTGCAAGTGTGTGTGCAAGTCCCGACCTAAACAACTTTTTACGTAGCATTCGACGTTTCAGAAACGGCCCAAACACACCGAGTACCCTTGTCTCAGGGGGAATCCATGAATCAGCCGATAAGACACCGCAGGAACCTAGTCAACCTACTCATGCTCTTCGTAGGAGGCTACATCGCAACGGTGTTGATTGGATGGGCTGTATTGCTAATCGATTACTACAGCGACGGCGACTTCGGTAACTCAACCGCCCTCTCAATCTTGACTCCTGCCGGAGCGATCTTTGTTGGCGGGTTGATTGGACTGGCTTCGCCCTTTTTCTTTTTCATCCCAGCAAGTGCAATAGTGGCGTTTTCCGTGATGGTAGTTGAGACAACAAAGCCCAAAAAGCTTTTTTTGGCTATTAGCCTGTCGGTCTTTATAGGTGGGACAGCCATCACATACGCGATCTTGGGTGATCCAGCATTCAGTGTCGTGGCGAGCAGCCTCACACTGGCACTTTGGCTGAGTGTTGGACTACTACTTGTAATCGCCCGCAAGAAGTTCTGGCCCTCGAAAGATGGCCGCAACACTCAAAGAAACTAAGCCGTCTCGCCCCAGAGCCCGAGGCAAGGGCTGCCACGAAGCTACGACCTGTCGGCAAAGTCGATGCAGAGGCACCCAGCAACGTCATCGCAAGACCAATGACGCTTTCCGCAACCTACCCTAACCACAACTCACTCACGACTTACCCGCCTCTTGCTCGACAAGGAGTTTTACCGGGTTCGTCCCAATGGCAAAAATCCCCAAGACCCAGATGATTATGGCCAAGGTGGTGAGCATTGCGGCTATGAAGAAAGGCTCCCCTCCCCCACTTGTTACGTTGTCTGCATCCCACGGCTCCAAGGTAAGAGGCCATTGGTAAGACCAAATGCGGAAGGCAAGAAACAAGCTGCCAACGGCGAACATATTGACAGTAGCTGAAACCACTGAAGACGAGATACTCACACGAATCGAAAGTTTTCGAGACCGGATATTTCCCAAGATCCAAAAAGAGATGAATCCGGCAACGAAGAGAATCGCGAAGGACTGGACAACTAGTTGCAGCCCTATTCTTGGCTCTACGAATCGACCACTGAAGAGCCCCACCAACAGCACAATCGGGCTGGCTAATACATGCAGCTCTCTGAGTAGATGAGTTTCTGGGTTAGTCAGTTTCATATTCCCCCTAGTTTTAGCTTTTGCTCGGAAGTAGTTGCTCCTACGGCAAGGATGCCAAAGACCCAAACAAGCCCTGAGAAGGCTAAGAACATGAGCAATATGAAAAAGGGGGCTCCGGGACCCTCAAAGCCGGTGGGTTCGACAGGCTCAAGATTGAATGGCCACTTGTTGTACCAAATTCTGAAGGCTAGGAAAGTTCCTCCTACCGCTGCCATGTTTGAAATGGCTGAGACAATCAATGCCCCGACGTTCACCCCAAAAGGAAAGTTTCTTGTAAGGATCAACCCAATCGTCCAGAAAGCTATCGCCCCTGCCGCAAAAAGAATGCCAAAGGATTGAATTACCTGAATTGGGCCAATCTTCTGGTCCACAAACTGAACAGTCAAAGCGCCTACTAAAACCACAACAGGACTTGCCAACACATGGAGCCCACGCAGTAGGTGCGCCTCAGGTCTGCCAGTTGTCATTGTTCCCCCTGTTGAAATCTTATTCCGCGACACGCAGCTTTGACTTGACACTACTCTGTATTACACAATACTGTTGATTACAGAGGAGGTGTTCTTTTGGACACTACACAGCTGCTTAAGGGAGCTCTAGACCTAGCGATCCTTGCCGTGATAAGCGTCGAAGACCAATACGGGTATGAGATTGCCAAGCGACTCAGAGATTCTGGCTTCACAGAAATCGGTGATGCTTCGGTCTATGGAACACTTCGCAGGCTGGAGGGCTCAGGAGCCCTGAAGAGCTACTTCATGGAGTCCGAAGATGGCCCAAACCGCAAGTACTACTCAATTACAAAGTCTGGCGAGATAGAACTCGCGAGTGCCGGAAAGACCTGGAGAGATTTCTCTAAAACCATGACATCACTCCTCTCGGGGTCAACGCTAGAAAATAAGAAGGGGGCTACAAAATGACCAACAAAGTTCAAAACCGCCTAGTGGAAAAGTTCATATCTGAAATCGAAGAATTCCTTCAGGACCTAGGACCGGAGCTAAGGGAAGACATCCTCCGGGAGGTAAGGGAAAACCTAGAGGCACGTGCCGAGGATGAAAGCGGAGAGCTCTCTCTGCCAAACTCACGTGAATATGCAAATGAATTGCGTCAAGCAGCTGGGTTGGAACCTGTGGCACCTCAAAAGAAAGTTTTCAAGGAGTTCATTGCCGGCATTCAAGAGCGGCTTGACGCTAGTCCGGTTGCCACTGCTGTGCGAAACTTTCTAAGACCTTTCAAGCCTCTGTTTTGGATTGCGATTGGCATCAGCACTTTCGGCTTCATCCAGCTCTACATCCTTGGTGACACCCTCTACTTCGGAGTTCCCTCGAACCTTGAACAGGGGCTGTTATGGATTGCGACAATCCTTGTTTCGGTCTGGGTTGGTTCGAAAAACTTTGGTCCGCTCCTGCGTCGCATTAGAACTTTTGCTGTGATAGCCGCATTCATTCCAATGGCAATTATGTTTCAGGGCATTACTTATGGAATAGTCACTACGGTCGACGAGCTGGTGAATGGCAACCCTGCGCTTCGAACCACGGGTCTGATCTACAACGGCTTTCCCGTGACGAACATCTTCCCTTATGACGCCGAGGGCAATTTGCTCGAAGATGTGAGATTGGTAGACGATACGGGACGACCACTGAATTCCTCAGCGGAAACCTTGGTGACCCCGGTAGATGTTTTGCTACCAGATGGCACAAGTAAATCCGGATTTCTTTCGCCAAAGATTGATCCAAGAGGCTTTGAGATTTGGAATGTTTATCCCCTGAAGGGAACTCTGGACCTACAGCAACCTGGTGCATTTCCAGTTCTCGAGCCAACACTTGAAAACTAGGGATTTCTCAAGCGAAATCCTCGGCCGAACTCTAGGTGTTACTTGGTAAGTAGCTGCGACAATTTTGCTAGCAGACCGCTGACATCTTCTTCGGTGGTGTCAAATGAACACATCAGTCGAACCTGGCCGGTTGCCTGATTCCAGACATAGAACCGGTAATCCTGCTGAAGCTTTTGTGTGGCATCGGCAGGCAGGATTGGAAACACTGCATTAGCTTCTGCTTTGTTTGGAACCTGCACCACGGGATTGCTCTTGGCAATCTCAGTGATTCCCTCATAAAGCTTGGCTGCCATGGCATTGGCATGACGGCCATTGGCAATCGCAACCGCAGCGCCATTTTCAAATAGTGCGTTGAGCTGACAGGAAACAAAGCGCATCTTGGAGGCTAGCTGCATGGAAGTTTTTCTCAAAAATGGCAGGGAATCGGCAAGCTGCTTACCCCTGGCGGTTGAGGTGTCGGTAACGATGACCGCCTCTGCAGCTAGGGCGCCAATCTTGGTGCCACCAAGTGAAACCAGATCTACTCCAACCTTGGTGGTGAAGTCAGCAAAGCTAAGACCTAAAGCTGCTGCGGCATTGGAAAGTCTGGCTCCATCCAGGTGAAGAAGTAGCCCGTGTTCATGTGCGAGATCGGCTAGGGCTTTGATTTCGTGCGGTTGATAAAGTGTTCCCATTTCGGTGGTCTGGGTGATACTGATTACCGCTGGTTGTGCTCTGTGCACCACACCAAGATCAAATAGCTGGCTCTTTGCCAGCGCAGCGGTGAGTTTGCCATTGGGTGATGGCACGGTCCAAAGTTTTAGTCCGCCCATCTTTTCAGGCGCTCCGCCCTCATCGACATGGATGTGGGCGCTTTCAACGCAAACCACTGCTTCCCATCGCTTGGTAGCAGCTTGCAAAGCAATCACGTTGGCACCGGTGCCATTGAAGACTGGAAAACCTTGGGCGTTTGGTCCAAAGAGTTCTTTTACTACCGAGTCAAACCGCTCAGTCTCAGAGTCTTCACCATAGGCAACCTGGTGACCATGGTTGACTTTGCCAATTGCCTCCAGGACTGCGGGATGGATGCCTGCGTAGTTGTCGCTGGCAAAACCTCTTTGATTATTCACTTGACTCCTCGGGAATGGCTGGTGGTCTTGACTCAAATGCGGTCGAAAGAATCACACTGGTTTTGGTTGAGACATTAGCAGCAGCTCTGATTCTGGCCAGCAGCTCTTCGAGTGCTTCCGGCTCTGCTACTGCCACCTTCACGATGTAGGACTCGACCCCCGCCACCGACCAACAGGATTCAATTTCAGCAATTTTTGAAATCTTCTCAACAATGTCATCCGGTGCAGCTGGATCAATTGGAGTCAGCGAAACCAAGGCACTAATCTTCAGTCCAACTTGGCTCTTATCTATTTCTGCGCGATAACCGGTGATTACACCCCTGGCCTCCAACTTCTTTACTCGCTGATGCAGAGTAGAGCTTGGAACATCCAGCTGCGCTGCAAAGTCAGACAGCGAAAGCGAGGAGTCTTTGGCGAGAGCCAGTGCGATGGTTCGGTCTAGAGATTCCATGGGTGAAAGTATGCCCTAGGCCGTAATTCCCTTGGTGGATAAAACCAGCTCAGAGAGCTTGCGGTTGAGCGTCTCGTAGAAGACATTCAGCGGAAACTCATCATCCAGAACCAGGTTCACCACTTCCTTCAGCTCCCCACCGGTTGGCAACTGGTCGGCTCCCTTGGCCCAGTTGGAAGCAGGGTGCGGTGGCACTAAGCCTTTAACAAACTCGTAGGCTGCAATCCACTGCGCAAGCCTGGAGCGGTTAATTCCTTCGTGATAGAGAGCGTCTACTTGATTGCTCAACTCAATCACTGAGTCAATGACCATGTCCCACTCAAAAGTCAGGCGATTATCGCGCCAGTGCAGAGCACCTGACTTGTGCAGGTGGGCAAACATAATCTGTCCACCCAGCCCGTCATAGTTTCTGGTGCGGCCGCCGGTAATCGGGAAGCGGAAGAGACGATCGAACAAGATGGCATAGCGAATGTATTTCGCTAGTCGGTCTCCCTCGGCCTCCAGCACCAGCGTCTCGCGGAAGGTTGACAGGTCACACCTGAGCTCCTCTAGCGCATACATCCAAAACGGCATGCGCTGTTTGATCATGAAGGGGTCAAACGGCAAATCCCCTCTGGAGTGAGTGCGGTCGTGAATCAAGTCCCACAGCACAAACGTCTCTTGGGCCAATAGCTGATCGGACAGCAACTCCTCAGCACTGGCTGGTAGTGGCAAGTAAAGAAGCTCCTTGGCTCCTGCCACCACTTTGCGGAACCTAGCGGCCTCGCGGTCGCAGAAAATACCGCCCCAGTGATAGGTGGCGACTTCTCGAACGGCCACTGTTTCAGGGAAGAAAACCGCTGAGTTGGTGTCATAGCCCGAGCTAAAACCGATGAATTCAATTGGGATAAAGGCGGGATTGGAGTACTTTTTCTCCTTGTCAGCCAGCCACTGTGGCCAGAAAGTGTTGGTAACCAATACCTCTAGATTGCGATTGGGGTTTCCGTTTTGCGTGTACATCGAAAAGACAGCCAGGTGCTGAACATCGTTTTTTCTGACCAGGTCTGGTCTAAACAACTGAAGCGACTCATAAAAGTCAGGCTTAGCAAAACCTCTGGCTCGCCAGCTTTCTAGGTCCTTGATTGCCTGAGCAAGGTATTCCGATTGGTGCGGGAAGTTTGGAGCAAGATCGCGAACGCCGGCAATTAGCTGGTCTAGCAGAGCTGATGCCTTGGGGTGATTAGCCGCTTCTTCGATGGCGCCATCTTTATTCTGCAGAGGCCTCAGCTCTTCAACAGCCAGCTGCATGGATTTCCATGCCTGGTTGCTTTCTAGCTTCTCTCGAGCAGCTGCAATGTCTCTGCTTGCTTGCTGCGGACCCAGCGCAAGAAAACCTAAAACGTTTAGTAAGAGCTTTGCATTGTCTAGGTCGTTGACGGAGTCATCACCAAAAATGTCAGAGTCGGCAATAACTACTACCTGGCCGTTGCCATCACGTATTGCTGCGGCAACTGGTGCTTGCGCTGGCAGAGCCGATTCACTGGTTCGAAGAAACACTTCCCCTGAAAAACCACTGGCTAATTCCAGTGTGCCTGTTCGGTAAAGAACAACCTCGTGAACCATGAATCGAAAGTCTGAAAGTAAGAGGGTTGGAAACTCTGGTTTTGGCCAGGATGCTACATCCTTGAAATTCTTGGCAGGATCCTGAACTGTCTCATTGCTGAGCTTGATGCCATAGCGACCAATTAATTCGTTGAAGTTATTTCCATACTTGGCCTGCTCGTTTTCTCCAAGCACTAACAGGCCTCCGCCATTTGAAACAAATTCTTGAATCGCGAGAATCTCCTCTTTAGCAAGAACTGGTGAGCCATAGCCAACGGTGTGCTCCCATTCGGAGGTGGCTGCGTGGGGCAGAACCAGGACATCGACATCGCTCAAGACAGCTGAAGTGATGCTGCCTTCCTTGTGAGCAAGAACCTCGTAACCTGCATCCTCTGCCAACTCGCGGAGCTTCGCATAGCTGGCATCAGCTGGATTAGCTGGGTTCATCTGTAAAGCCAGGGCTGAATCAATAGTCCAAGCCTGAGAGTGAGCCTGGTCAACTAGAATTCGGGATTTTCTCTGCACTTTGCACCTTATTCGTGGAAATTCTCCATAATTCTACGTGTTTAGTGGCGAAATCTCCAGATGTCTGCAGCAGTGACAATCCAGTTGCCAGAAGCCTGCCCCTGGAAATGTGCCGCTAGTCTTCAAAAGGGCTATTTGGGCCCCTTTTTAGTTTGAATGCGCTAGGTAGATAAGTGGTAGCCCTTAAGAATCGCTGGATTGGTTTAGTTTTCATCTCAATGTCGATATCCCTAGTGATTATCGACGGCACCATCGTCAACACCATCTTCCCCTCGATCATCAATGATCTCGCCCTGACCTCGACTGAGGTGCAGTGGGTGCAGGAAAGCTATGTATTGGTGTTTGCTTCCTTGCTCTTAGTTTGGGGTTCGGTTGCCGATCGCATTGGTCGAAAGCGCCTGCTAAGTATTGGTATTGCCATCTTCATCTTCTCGTCAGTCTGGGCTGGTTCCGCAGACACTTCATCGGCCCTGATCCTGGCCAGAATCGTGCAGGGTATTGGTGGAGCCATGGTGCTTCCAACCACTCTGTCTTTGGTGAACGCTAACTTCCAAGGCAAAGAGCGTGGCATTGCTTTTGCCGTTTGGGGGGCGACAATCGGTGGAATGGTTGCGGTTGGACCGGTTCTTGGTGGCTGGCTCGCAACTGACTTCGATTGGCGCTGGGCATTTTTGATTAACCTGCCACTTGGTCTTTTGATTTTGGTGGGACTTGCAATCTTTGTTCCAGAGTCCAAAGCCCCGCAGGCAAAGGGTGGGCTGGACTGGGTTGGAGCGGCAATTTCCGTTGTTATGTTCTCAACTTTGGTTTTCGGTTTGATTGAAGGCCGTATCTATGGCTGGTGGGAAGCAAGTGAGAAGAACCAGTTCAAGTTGTTCGACTTTGCTTGGCCGACCGATGGCATCTCAGTAATTCCAGTCGCTCTGGCAATTTCAGCGATAGCAACAGTGTTGTTTGTGGTTTGGGAGTCCCGCAGATCAAAGCTTGGTAAGAACGTTCTGCTTGATCTGAATCTCTTCCGTATAGCTTCCTTTAGAAATGGCTCTATTGCCGCGCTGATTATCTCGATGGGTGAATTTGGAATCTTGTTTGCAATTCCACTGTGGCTTCAGAATGTACTCGGGCTAAGTCCAATTTCTTCTGGACTGGTTTTGCTCTGGCTGGCCGGTGGTGCGTTTGTGGCATCCGGTGTGGGTGGAGCACTCAGTGGCAAGTTGCCACCGGCAAGGGCTGTTCAGATTGGTGTCCTGCTTGAGCTGGTCGGCGTGGTTGGTGTGGCAGTAGTTGCATCGCAATCTGTGGGTTGGGTTGGAATCGCACCATTCTTGTTTGTCTATGGAATTGGAATTGGTTTAGCGACCGCTCAGCTAACCGGAGTCATCATGGTTGATGTCCCGATGGAAAAAGCTGGTCAGGGATCCGGATCGCAATCAACTGTTCGCCAAATTGGTTCTGCACTTGGAATTGCAGTTTTGGGAACACTCTTATTTACAGGAACTCAGTCTTCGCTGGAAACCAAATTGAGCGACATCGGCATTCAAAGCGAGCAGAGCCAAGTATTGGTGGAGGCCGTAGTTGACTCTGCTGGTGGTGCAATCCCTCAATTGACCGATGGCCTTACCCAACAAGGAGTGCCGGCAGCTGTGGCTGCAGAGGTGCAGGTTGCAGCTGGTGATGCCTTCACTGATGGAGCTAGGTTCTCAGCTTGGGCCGCAGCGGCATTCTTGCTACTTGGACTTCTCTCAACTTTCAACCTTGGATCAAGGAAGAAGAAGGAAAACCTAGCTCTTTAGTGGGGTGAGTTACACTCGGCTTTAGGAATTATGGAAAATCTGACAAACACCCAATCTTCGCCTGCTCTCGACACCAATCAGAGTGACTCGATGCCAGGTTGGAAGCGAAAAGTAGCAGTATTTCTGGTTGGTCAAACCATTACTACTTTCGGTTCATTTTTGGTTCAGTATGCGATTTTGTGGCACCTGACTCTCACCACTAAGTCTGGATTGGTCTTGGCTCTTGCCTCAATTTTTGGCTTTTTACCGCAGGCAATTGTTTCGATTTTTGCTGGTGTTTGGGCAGATCGAGTAAATCGCAAGATCATGATTATTGTTTCCGACTCAACCATCGCAATTGCCACCTTGGTTCTTGCCTTCTTTATGCTTTCTGGTACCGATGACCTGTGGCTGATATTTCTGGTGATGGCTATACGGTCAGTTGGTGCTGGGGTTCAGATGCCAGCAATTTCAGCACTGGTACCGCAGATTGTTCCAACCGACAAGTTGATGAGAGTAAATGGCATCAACAGCAGCATTCAGTCTTCGCTCACACTGTTAGCACCGGTTGCAGCGGCAGCGGTTTATGCAAACTTTTCTTTGGAAGCTGTTTTATTCATCGACGTCGTAACAGCGATTATCGGTCTTTCTCTGCTGGCAACAATTTCAGTGCCAACTCTTGCCAGAGCCGCCAGTGCTGAGAAGCCTTCGTATTTCACCGATCTCAAAGAGGGCATTCGATATATCTTTGGTAACCAGTTAGTGCGCTGGGTGATGGCAATTTTTGGAATTGTGTTCCTGCTGATTGTTGCTCCTTCCAACCTCTCTCCTCTAATGCTGGTTAGGAACTTTGGTTCGGAAGT
>JACCDX011688098.1_pt1 | contig 15395 bp, 13 predicted proteins | sample 7449681 | NCBI WGS metagenome assembly JACCDX01 (sample SAMN15323450, study PRJNA562643) | freshwater metagenome | isolation source: river surface water | place: USA:Blue River Watershed | collected 2017-08-18 | reverse complement strand
CGGCTGACATAGCGGGTCTTGCCCTCATCGAGTGCAAACGTTGCATCAAAGGCCACGTTCACATAACCGGCCGGCACCAGAATTTCGGTCAGGCCCGCATTGGGGCCAAAGAAATGCTCGTAACGCAAACGGTCGATCAGACCGGGCTCTTCGGCGCCACCGATCAAGGCGGGTGGCAACGGGGTGTGCAGGCGCACGATGGCGTCGAGTTTGTTTTCCAAAATCACCATCATGTCGACGCGACGCAACAACTCGCGCAACATGATGCGTTCATCCACCCCTTGGCGTCCACCCAGGGGGTTGCGCGGATCGCGAACTTCTTCCCAGTTTAAGAAAGCCGAGCGCTGGTCGTCCCCCCAAAACTTCGAGCGCTCGTTGAGCGCGCGCCAATCGCGCAAGGTCTCGGTCTGACCCAGCGCGGCCCAATCATCGGCCCGTCGGCGCAGGTACTGGCTGATGTGATAGCGAAAACTGTGGGCCAAGATCTGGTGCTGGATGGTGGACAAGTCCAGATTGCCTGGGGGCGCGAGGTGTCCATCGGCCAGCGCGACCATGTAATCGATGGGCGCGAGCCGACCACTGCCATGCCAAACGCCCGGGGCGAATTCGGTGCGCTCGATTTGAGCGGCAAAGTCGGGAAACAGCGGGCTGCCGTCGGGGTTGAGTCGAAACAGCAACTCGGGCATGAACACCGGTACCAGCCGTGCCAGGGCCTGTCGGTAGTCCACGGTCATGGATTCGCAACGGGGGTCGGGTGTCCACAAGGGATCGGATGACTCGACCAGCGTGGCACCCAAATGATCGGCCAGGATCGATTGAACCTCGGCGGCGGCCGCCTGGGTGATGGGTTCGGCCGCTCGACTGCCCCCCGTCAGCATGGACTCGCGCACGACCCCGATGCGTTGACCCCGCAGACTGCCGGGTTCGCCGTGCGGGCTCAGGTGACGCACATAGCCGTCGAGCACGCTCGAACGCGGCACGGTGGTGTAGGGGTCGCGCGGGTCGTAATAGCCATGCTCGGGGTCTTTCAGGGCGTCGAGCACGGTGGCGCAATCGTCCAGGGTGCGGCACAAAATTCCCGTGCGGTCGCAATAGATGTCGGCCCCGATGGCCCCGCCGTCAAAACCCAGCATGGCTTTGTGCGGCAGGATCAGGGCGACGGCGTTGTGGTTGGCTGGCCCACGGGTTGACATGCGGGTTTCCTCGCCCAAGCTGGCCATGACCAGATTGGCGCTGACCGAAACGCCCGAGCCCGAGCTCGAACCCAGCGAAGCCGAGCGGCGCGTGTCGTAGGGGTTGACGGGCGTGCCGCCCCAGGTGCTGCGCTGAAACCCCAACAGCGTGGGCAAGACCCGATGGGGCTGGTGCCGCCCGCCGGGATCGCCGGCGCGGCCGTTGTATTCGGTCATCAGGGCCTTGGCATAGATGATGGCCCCCTTGAGGCGCAATTGTTCGACCAGGATGTGGTCGCGGGCCGGGAAATCGATGTCGAAACGGGCGTCGCCGCCACCGGTCGAGCGCATGTCCTTGGTGTCAAAGGCGTCCTTGAAAGAGAACACCACCCCATAGAGTGGCAAGGCATTCAGATCGGGTTGGCGACCCCATTGGGCATCGAGGGCGGCCGCTTGCTCCAACGCGTCGGGCAAGTGCCGAAAACCTTCACAGGCCGGGGGCGCGCCCGGCGGCAAGGGGCCCAGGCTGGGGTGTCGGTCGTACTCGCCCCGGCAGGTGACGGATCGCTCGCCGCGGATGTTGAGGGTCGACAAGGCGTTGAGTTGGCCCGAGCGCGGCATGCCGCGCACCCAACCAAACTGCTGCTGAACCTCGGGGTCGGAGGCCGTGGCCTCCATGCGGCCCCACTCGATCTCAGGCCCTTGGTACTGGTCCAGATCGGGCAACAGATCGTCGGCGCGCAGGGTGGCGCGGGGGAACTGCAAAGGTGCTTGTGCCCGCACGACACCTGGCATGGGGGCGTCGATGTCGCGTCCCTCGGGGGTGAGCAACTGGGTCGAGACGCCGTTGTAGCGCCGTGCCCGCTCAATGTACTGCTGCACCACCTGAACACAGGTGGTTTCACCGTTTTGAATCGCCGCATGCAGTTGGGCGATGCTCGCCTCTTGCAACACAAATCCGCTGGCCGCCATTCGAGATCTCCCGGAGGGTCAGGCTTTCTTGCGCGCCGCTTGCGTGGACAGGGCCAATGCCAGCAAGTTACTGGCCATGGGGCGCACCGCCGGTCCGCTCTCAGGGGCGTAGCTCATGTATTCTTTGATCGCCATCACCGACATCAGGTCTCGGCTGGTGAGTGTGCCGATCAATCCCGCCAAGGCGGCGTCGAGTTGACCTCGGGGGACGACGGTGTTCACCAGGCCCAGGGTCTGGGCGGCATGGGCGTCGATTTTCGTCAGTGAGTAGGCCATGAAGCCAGCGGCTTTCTTGCCCACTCGGTCGACGATGGCCGAGATCGCCAGGGTCGGTGGCAGGTGGTACTCCATCTCGGGCAATTGGAACACGGCGCTTTCATCGGCCAGCGTGATGTCGCAAATCCCGGCGATCGCACATCCCAAACCCAAGGCATCGCCTTGGACGGCGGCGATCACCGGTATGCGCGAATAGCGGATCGCGTCGTACAGGCCCATGATGGGGGACAGCACCCGATCACGCAGATCCATGGGGGTGGGCTGTGGCCCGGCGGTCGAAGGGTCGCGACCGCGACAAAAATGGGGGCCACTGCCTCTCAGCACCACGCAGTGGCCGTTGTCTCCGGCGACGCCGATCTGGCGCGTCATCTCGTGGATCATGGGCAGGTCAAACATGTTGCCGGCCTGTTCGCGGTGGATGGTGAGGGTGGTGACGCTGTCTTTGTGCTCGACGATGATTTCGTTCATGGGATGGGCGGGGTGAAGGTTGAGGGATTGGATGGGCCGATGTGGCAAAGGTGCCTAATGATCGCTTGAAAAATTAAATCGACTTCTCGGTGTTATCCCGAGTGAAACCTGGCATTGATCCTGCGATCATTTGGCCTGTCTTTACAGGGGTTGTCATGTCCGAGACCGGATACAAGTTTTCCAGTGCCCAATCGGGCGATCACGACGAATTGCAAGAATTGGTGTTGGGCCAGGGCACCTACACCAGCGACATCTCGATTCCAGGTCAACTGTATGCCTGCTTTGTGCGCAGCCCCTGGGCCCACGCCCGCATCACCCGTCTTGACGCGACTCAGGCACGGGCAACCCCTGGCGTGCGCGCGGTGGTCACCGCCGTCGAAGTGGCGCAAGCGGGACTGGGTCCGATCATGCCCCTGGTGGTGCTCAAAGGCAGCAATGGGCAGGACATGCACAGCGCAGGCATGCCCATTCTGGCCGACGGCATCGTGCGCCATGTGGGCGAGCCGGTGGCGCTGGTCGTGGCCGACACCCTGGAGCAGGCCATGAATGGTGCCGAGCAGGTCGAGGTCGACTACGACCCTCAGCCTTGCGTGATCGACCTGCAGGCTGCCATCGCCCCCCAGGCGCCACAGGTGCAGCCTGGGGCCCCGGGCAACGTGGCCATGGACTGGGTGCTGGGCCAGAGCCCCGAGCTCGACGCGGCATTCGCCCAGGCGCATCACGTGCAGCACATTGAACTGGCCGACCCCATGCTGACAGGCGCCCCGATGGAACCCAAGGCGGCCATCGGTCAATACGACGCAGCCACCGGTCGTTACACCCTGATCGCCAGCACCCAGGGCGTCAAGAACATCCGCCATGTGCTCAGCCACCAAGTGTTCAAGGTGCCCCCCGAGCACATTCGTGTGCTGACCCCCAAGGTGGGGGGGGGGTTTGGCTTGAAATCGCAAACCTATCCCGAACAGGCCGCCTTGCTGTTGGCCAGCCGTCTGGCTGGCAGGCCCGTCAAATGGACGGCCACCCGTCTCGAGTGCTTCCTGACCGACACCCACGGACGAAACACCCACATCCGGGCCCAGATGGCGTTTGACGCCCAGGGCCACATCACCGGCCTGAAGGCCGACATCCTGTGCGGTGTGGGGGCCTACACCTCGGGTTACATTGGGGTGGTCAGCACGATGAACATCTACAACTGCCTGTCCAGCGTTTACCGCATGCCGGCCTTGTCCTTGCGTTCCCGGCTGGTCCACACCCATGTCATGGCGGGAGGGCCCTACCGCGGGGCTGGTCGCCCCGAGGCCATTTACTTGGTCGAGCGCCTGCTCGATGCCGCAGCGCCGAGGCTGGGGCTGGATCGGGTCGAGTTGCGCCGCCGCAACCTGGTGCCCGTCAGCGCCATGCCCTACAAGGCCGCCAATGGCATGACCTACGACAGCGGCGAATTTGAAGCCATCATGGACAAGGCCCTGGCCCTGTCCGATTGGGCTGGTTTTGAGGCGCGACGCCGCGAGTCGGCCCAGCGGGGCTTGTTGCGCGGGATCGGCATCTGCTGTTTCCTCGAAGTGGCGGGTGGGATTTTGGAAGAGCCGGCAGACATCCGCTTCACCCCCGAGGGCAAGGTCGCCCTGCACTTGGGCGCGCAGGGCATGGGACAGGGCGTGCAAGCGATTTACCCCAAGTTGGTGGCGCAAAAGCTGGGTGTGCCCTTGTCTCAGGTGGTGTTGGTCACCGGGGACAGCGACCTGGTGCCCGGTGCCGTTCCCACGGTGGCCTCCCGCACCACGATGATGGCGGGAACGGCCACCACCCTGGCTTGCGACGAGTCGATCCGTCGCGGACTGCCATGGGCGGCGCGCGCGCTGGAAGCCGCGGTGGATGATTTGCGCTTTGAGGGGGGGCGCTATGTGGTGGCGGGCACCGATCACGGCATCGACCTGATGGCGGTGGCGGCCCAAGTGCGATCGGCAACCACGGTCCCCGAGGGTTGGGCCGACACGCTGGACAACGTGAGCGTCTTCAAGGCCCCCTCGCTCAATTTCCCCAACGGCTGTCATGTCAGCGAGGTCGAAATCGACCCCGAGACAGGCACCGTCGAATTTGTCGCCCACACCGCGGTCGATGACGTGGGGGTGATGCTCGATCCCGTTCGGGTCGAGGGGCAGATCATGGGTGGCGTGGCCCAAGGCCTGGGTCAGGTCATGGGTGAGGTGTTGCATTACGACGAACAGGGGCAGTTGCTCAATGCGAGTTACATGGATTACCCCATGCCTCGGTCCGACAACGTGCCACCCATGCGCTTGGCCCACCACGAGGTGCCTTGCACCACCCATCCTCTGGGCGTCAAGGGGGCGGGCGAATCGGGTGTGGCGGGTGCCTGGCCGGCCGGTGTCAGTGCGATTTTGGATGCCCTGCGACAGCGCGGCGTCGAGCACATGGATTTGCCGTTCACCCCCGACCGGGTCTGGCGGGCTCTGAACGTCGCCCACTGAGGTCACGCTCAAAACACCCGCAATCCGTCCGTTTGAGGGTCACCCCATGGGTTTGGATCGGCCTGGAACGCCCCTGGGCAAGTGGGGGTATTCAGGGGAGGAAGTCAGCCAACAGCCGATTGAACAGATCGGGCTCCTCTAAGTTGATGCCATGGCCGCTGTCGGGCAACACGGCCAACTGCGCCCCAGGAATGGTGCGCTTGAGCATGAGCGAGGGCTCCAGGCAGGGCTCGTCGGTGTCGCCCGTCAGAATCAAGGTGGGCACCGCGATGCGCGCGATCTCGGCCTGCAAACTGTAGAGGCTGGGGCGTCGCCCTTGGTAGCCGATCGAGGTCAGACCTGAACCCAAAGCCGAGTGTTCACAGAATTGACGCAAGAATTCGGCATGCCCACGGGGGTTCTTGCGCAGGAACGGTAATCGCGCAGGGCCATGGCAATAGGCATGGCCGGCTTGGACCATGCCATCACGGATCAATTGCTCGCCCAACAGGATCGAATCTTTTTTGAATGGTTCGTGCACATCGGGGTGAGCACCCGTGCCACAACCGGCCAGGGTCAGCGACAAGGCCCGGCTTTGGCGGGCATCGGTGGCGTGGCGCATCCCAAAGTGCAGGGTCGCAAAAGCCCCCATCGACAGACCGACCACATGGGCCTGCGAGATCGCCAGCCCATCCAGCACGCAGACGATGTCTTGGCTCACGCGCCACTGGCTGTAATCTTCGACGCGCTCGGGGATGCTGGAGGGCAGGTAACCGCGTGCGCTGTAGGTCACGCAACGAAATCGACGTGAGAAGTACCTCATCTGAGGCTCCCAACTGCGGTGGTCGCCCGCGAACTCGTGTACAAAAAGCAAGGCGGGCCCCTGACCCGCTTCCTCGTAATACAGCCTTTGGCCGTCGTCGGTGTGGATGTATGGCATCCCTTCATTATGCGCACAAGCCCACCGGGTCTCGTGTGTCCGACAGGTGACAATGGAGGGGTGGATCAGGGAAGTCCACAGGCCAGAGGAGCGATTGCTCCGCTAGCATGCCGACATGAATGGCTTTGTACAGGGTGTCCAGACCGTTGACACGCAGTGGCGTTTGCCCGCGGGCGCATGCGACTGTCACTTTCATGTCTTTGATTCCGCGCGTTATCCTTATGCCGCCGAACGCAGCTACACCCCGCCCGACGCGACCTTGGCGCAGCTGACTGCTTTGCGCGCCCGCCACGGCATCGATCGATGCGTGTTGATTCACCCCAGTGTGTTTGGGTCCGATCACCGCAGCTTGGAGGATCTGCTGGCTGCACAGGCCCCCGCGATGCGGGGGGTGGCGGTGGTATTTCCCCACACCCCAGACGACGATGTGGCCCGTTGGCACGCCTTGGGTGTGCGCGGTTCGCGCGTCAATGCGCTCTTCGCCGGTGGACCGGGTTTGCACTCGCTGCAGGGGTTGTCCGCGCGGATCAGGCCCTGGGGCTGGCACGTGCAGTTGTTGATCGATGTGGTTCAGAGTCCCCATTACCCCCAACAGGTGGCCGATTTAGGCACAGAGGTGGTGATTGATCACATGGGCCATGCCGATCCGACGGCCTTGTTGGGCAGCGCGGGTTTGGCCAATGTGCTCTCCCTCATGCAAGAGGGAAGGGCGTGGGTCAAGCTCTCTGCCCCCTATCGACTCAGCGCCCTGGGCGTTCGTCACCCCGATTTGCCGCGCTTGATCGAGCGTTTTGTGCGTGCCAACCCTGAACGCGTGCTTTGGGGCACCGACTGGCCGCATCCATCGCCACCGCATGCCCCCGATGACGACGACACCCTCGTGAGCAGCGTGTTCGATTGGTTGCCCGACATGGGTTTGCGACATCAGGTGCTGGTGCGCAATCCGGAGCTTTTGTACGGGTTTGATCCCGTTTGATCTGTGATTTTTTTAGGAGGTTTGACATGAAACGATTGAAATTCATCGCCACCCTGGCCGCGGTGCTGGGTCTGGGTCTCGGGGGCGCCCCTGCACTCGCCCAACAAAAATCCGTCATCAAGATCGGTTGGACCACCTCGGACAGCCCCGGTGACCCCTACGCCAGCGGGGCCCATGCCTTTAAAAAGGCGGTGGAGGCCAACAGCAAGGGCAGCATCGAGGTCCAACTGTTCCCGAACCGCCAACTCGGTGACGAAAAACCGATGCTCGAAGGCCTGCGATTTGGCACCGTGGATGCGGCGATCATCACCAACGCGGTGGTGGCTCAAATCGAGCCTGCGTTTCAGCTCAACGACTTGCCGTTCCTCTATGCCAATGAAGCACAGGCTCACAGGGTGCTGGACGGCAAAATCGGTCAAGAGCTGGCCAAGCGCTTGGAAGGCAAGGGGATCCTGATGCTGGCCAGCATGGAGGGCGGTTTTCGCAACATGATCAACAACAAAAAGCCCGTGACCACCCCAGGGGACGTGACGGGCGTCAAGTACCGGGTGATGCAAAACCCGGTGTTCATCGACATGTTCAACTCCATGGGCGGATCGGCCGTCCCGATGGCCTGGGGTGAGACCTTTACCGCTGTTCAGCAAGGGACCATCGATGGCCTGGAAATTCCACTGGCCGTGATCGACGCCAGCAAATACTTCGAGGTCACCAAGTTTTTGTCGTTGACCAATCACACCTATTCGGCGATCCATCTGCTGGTGAGCAAGCGCAGCTTTGAAAAACTCAGTGCGGATCAGCGCAAAGCGGTCCTCGACGCGGCCAGGCAGTCGCTGTCTGAGCAACGCAAATCAAGCGCGGACAACGCCCGTCAACTGGTGGCGACCCTGCAGTCCAAGGGGATGAAAGTCAACACCATAGGCGATCCGACGGCCTTCCGCAAGGCCGTGGCTCCCGTCTATGAGAAGTTCCGCGCCAGCATCGGTGCGGACTTGCTCAATGCCACCCTTGACGAGGTCAAGTGAGTGCCATGCGCGCTTGGGTCCGGACGTGTTGTGACGGTTTGACCTGGTTGACCCAGAAGGTGGTGGTGGCACTCGCGGCGGTGATGTTGCTGGCCATTGGCTGGCAGGTCGCCATGCGTTATCTGCTCAATCGCCCGCCGTCCTGGACCGAAGAGCTCGCCCTGCTGTGTTTCACCTGGAGCTCATTGCTCATGCTGGCCATGGGGGTGCGTCACGCCTTCCATGCCCGCATGGATTTGCTGGTCAACCGATTGCCGGCTCGATTGGCGCGCACCATCGAGGTCCTGGTGCAATTGGGGGTGGCTTTTTTTGGTGCTTATTTGGCACTGGGCGGCTGGGGATACGTGGCTGAAACCCTGACTTCTTTTTCGGCGGCGATCGCTTATCCGATTTATTTGCTTCATGCGGCGGCCCCCGTCTGCGGGGCCTTGGTTTGTTGTTTCGCGCTGGAGCGGTTGCTGGTCGGTCCGGTCACGGAGGAGCCATTGGCATGAGCCTGACCGCCTGGTGGTTGACCGCTGGCTTCGCCGTGATGATGGCATTGGGCGTTCCATTTGTGTTCGCGATTGGCTTGAGCGTGGTGGCGGTGCTGATCAGCGTCGGCATTCCCGATGTGCTGCTGCCCCAGACCATGATCGCCAGCACGCAGTCCTTCAGCCTGTTGGGCATTCCGTTTTTCATGCTCGCTGGCGAATTGATGTCGGCAGGGGGGTTGTCGCGTCGCTTGATCGCCGTGGCCGATGTGCTGGTGCGTCATTTGCCTGGCGGCATGGGGCATGTCACGATCGTCGCGGCTGTGATTTTTGCCGCGATCTCCGGATCGGCACCTGCGACCACCGCAGCCATAGGCGCGATCATGATTCCTGCCATGGTCCAGCGCGGCTACGACGCTGGCTACGCCACGGCACTGTCGGTGTCAGCCGGCGTGCTGGCCCCGCTGATTCCGCCATCGATTGCGTTTGTGATCTGGGGCGTGATCGCCGAGCAGTCGATTGCCAAGTTGTTCGCTTCCGGTGTGATTCCGGGTCTGGTCATGGCCATGGCCCTGATGGGGGTGGTGATGGGGCGGGCCCGCTACGACCGTTTGCCCGTTTCTCCCCGTGCCACTTGGTCGGAGGTCAGAGCGGCGCTCAGTGGCGGTAAATGGGCCTTGCTGGCGCCGGTCATTGTCCTGGGTGGTATTTACGCTGGCGTGTTCACACCGACCGAAGCGGCTGCCGTGGCCTGTTTCTACAGTTTGGGCGTGGGCATGTGGATCGAAAAACGCATCGGCTGGACCGATTTGCCGCGTCTTTTTCTGGCGGCCATGAAGGTCAGCGCCATTGTGATGGCGATCATTGCGGTATCGGGCGGCTTTGGGGTGCTGGTGGCCCAGGAACAACTGGCCATTAAATTGGCCAATGCCCTCAGCCAGACTTTTGAGCAAAAGTGGCTCATGCTGCTGGTCCTCAACCTGGGTTTCTTTTTGCTGGCGGCGGTCATGGACGAGATCGCCATCATGGTGATTTTGGGGCCCATGCTGATCGCGATCGCCAACAAGTTCGGCATCGATCCCATCCACTTTGGCGCCATCATCGTCACGAATGTCTCGATCGGGATGGCCGCGCCGCCCATCGGCTATTGCTTGTTTGTCGGCATGGCCATCAGCGGCCTGTCGCTGAGCCGGGTGTCTCGCGCCATCTGGCCCATGGTGTTGGCCATGCTGGTGGTGCTGATGCTGACCACCTATGTACCGGCTTTCTCGCTGTTTTTCCACCGCTGACGGCAATCGAGTGGACACGGTTGGCTGGTGGACGGCCCCATGATTTGACCCAAGTCAAAAACCAAGCCTGCCACCCCAGGCATGATCGCATCCAACACAGGAGAACGGTCATGACACACAGCAGCCTTCGGGTCATCCGCGACGAGCATGCGGCCTTGTCCGCCATGCTGCGCTCTTTGTCGATGATGGTGCGCGAGGGCGAGCCGGCACCGCAGGAGCGGGACCATCACTTTGCCGTGTTGCGCGCCATGCTTTTTTACATCGATGAATTCCCGGAAAAACTGCATCATGCCAAGGAATCCCGTTGTTTGTTTCCACCCGTGTCTCGGGCCCGGCCTGATCTGGTGGCGGTCATCGAGCGGTTGGATCAGGAGCACGCCAAAGGGGAGGCTTCGGTGCGTGAATTGATGCACCTCTTGATCGCCTGGGAGTGCATGGGTGAGTCGCGGCGTTCCGATTTTGAACAGGCGGTCCAGCGCTACGTTCGTTTTTATCTGTCGCACATGCAGCTTGAAGAAACCCAGATCCTTCCTGCCGCGTACGAGGCTTTGAGCGAACAAGATTGGCAGGCGATGGACGAGGGGTTTGCGCAACACCTCGATCCATTTGTGTCCTCCCGTTCCACCAATGGGCCTTACCGCGCCCTGTTTGACCGCATCACCCAGTACGCCCCCGCCCCCATTGGTTTGCGGGAAAAGTGACGGAAAGGCCTCAATATTGGGCCTCTCGTGCCGATTCCCGATGGGTCTAGAGAAGGAATTCCGGGATGTTGCGTTGCGAGTGCCAGGCCCGTTTGGGCCGTGGTTGGCGTTTTTGTGAGACCTGCGGTCGACCTGTGGTGGCGCCGGTGTCGATGGCCAAGGGCGATGACCCAGGGCAAGTCGTGCCCGACGCACCCGATGCGCAGGTGCCGACTGTGTCCGAGCCCCCCGCGCCGGCCTTGGCGGTGCCCTTGCCACCCCCGCAACCGATGGTCGCTGTCAAACCCCAAGCCCAGGTCCTGGACCATTTGGATTGGCGCTTTGGTTTGGCACCGGTTTTGATCGGGGTGATGCTCAGCCTGCCCCTGGCCTGGTTGAGCGCATGGGTCATTCCCGTGGGGGCCGCGCTCGGCACCCTTTGGGCTTGGCGACGCTGGGTCACCATTCGACGCGCCATGACGGCTTTTAACCTCGAATGGATCTTCGAAAAAGTGATCGTTTATGGGCCCTGCGCACTGGGTGAGCGTGCATGGTGGCCCACCGGTGTGCTGTACCTGACGGATCAAACACTGAAATTCAAGCCCTTTAACCACACCAACGAACGTGAAGTGAGTTTGGATCCGGTGCGCTTGACCGGCGTCGATTTTCCCTCGCGACGAAGCTGGCCTGCGGACTGGCGTTGTTTGTTGGTCACCTCCACGTACGGGCCGGTCTTTGGCATCATGAAGGTGTTCGATCGAAGCATTTGGGAGCAACATTTGAAAGTCGCCAAACAACGGGCCCTGATGCCCGGCACCCAGGAGTTGGCATGAGCACCACACCTCCCAATCGATCACCGAAGGTCAAAAAGAAACCAGCGCTCGCGGGTGTCGACGCGGTCAAGCCGGAGCGATCCAAGTCCAGTTCGAAAAAGACATCGGGCGAGAAGACCGGTTCCGCGAGAACGAAACCCATCCGCCGGTGTGCAGCTTGCGAGGCAAAGGTCTCGTTGTCCGCACGTTACTGTCGCCATTGCGGCAAGGCCTTGTCCGCCGAGGTGCCTGCCAATCCGTTTTTACCGCCACCCCCCAAGCCTTGGCGGCCCAGTCGGATTCCCAAACAACGCCCCACGCCGGTGCTTCCCGAGGTGACGTTGCAGGTGCCACCCAAGCCCGTCGAGACGGGCCCCGATCAGGCCGTGGTCGTGACACCCAAGGATGTTCCAGACCCGATCGCCCCTCGCGTCTGGGACCCGGTACCGGAGGTTGAGCAACGCATGGCGCAACTCAGGGCCCTGCACGATCGCTTGCGTCCCCAATTGGCTCGCGCCGAACTGTTCAAGCGACGCTTGAGGCTGCCCTAAGCCCCGAGGTCAGGGCAAGGGGGGGTGTCGATCGCGCAATTCGCGCTTGAGGACTTTGCCAATTTCACTGCGGGGCAGGGCGTCGGTGAGCACCACCGAAGCCAGGCGTTGGGTTTTACCGACTCGGGCGTTGACCCATTGCATCAAGTCCTGGGGCTCTGGGACGGGCTGGGCGGGGCGTGTCACCACAAAGGCGACCGGGGTTTCCCCCCAAGTTCGGGAGGCGACCCCCACGACCGCGCACTCTTGGACCGCGGGGTGTTGCAGGATCACCCCTTCGATGTCCACGGGGTACACGTTGAACCCGCCCGAGATGATCATGTCCTTCTTGCGATCGCCCAGGATCAGAAACCCGTCCTCGTCAAAGCGGCCCACGTCGCCGGTGCGGATGAATCGTTTGCCACTGGGGTCGAACCACTCCACTTCACGGGTTTTGTCCTCCATCCGGTGGTAACCCTTCATCATCGCACCGGAGCTGCCGACCACCTCGCCGCTTTCGCCGACGGGCACCTCGTGGCCGTTCTCGTCGATCAGCCGGATGTCGTGGCCATGGGCCGGTCGGCCCACGGTGTGGAGCTTGTCGGGGTGCTGATGGCAGTGCAACTCGGTGCGTCCGCCGCCTTCGGTCATGCCGTAATACTCGGTCAGTCCGCCCGGCCAGCGTCGCAAAATGTCACGCTTGAGTTCGGCGCGAAAGGGGGCGCTGGTGCAAAACTTGGCCTTGAAATGACTCAGGTCATAGCGGTCGAAATCGTCAAAGTCCATCAGGCGCTGGTATTGAACTGGGACCAACATGGTGTGGGTCACCCGGTGCCGCTGGGCGAGTTCCAGGTAGCCTCGCACGTCGAACTTTTTCATGAGCACCACGGTGCCGCCCAGGGCCAGGGTGGGAATCAGGCTGACCAGGGTGGTGTTGGAGTACAGTGGGGTCGAGTTCAGGCAGATGCTGTCGGGCCCATGGCCGTTGTCTCGGGCACGTTCGATCTGGGTCCAACGCATCCCAAAAGGCTGCAAGATGCCTTTGGGCACGCCGGTGGTGCCTGAAGAGTAAATCAGGTTGAACGGCCAGTCGGCCTGGGGCTGAACCACCGGTGGGGCAAGACGGTGCTCGAGCCAATCGCTCCAGGGGCGACCCACGGCGCTGTCGTCGAGAGCGATGCGAGGCAAGCCCACGTGCGCGGGGGGAAGCCGATCGACGGTTTCGACATCGGTGAACAGCAACTTCGCCTGGGCATTGTCCATCATGGCTTGCAGGTGCGCAGCCGTGCTTGAGGGCGCCAGCGGCGCCACCACCACGCCACACTGCACACAACCCATGAAGGTCACCGCATACGCGAGCGAGGTCGAGGCGCAAATGGCGACCACGTCGCCTGGGCGCAGGCCGTCTCGGTGCAAGGCGGCAGCCACCTGGTTTTTGAGCGCTTTGAAGTGGGCGTGGCTGATCGATTGATCGCCCAGAATCAGGGCGGGTTTGTCGGTGTCGGTCATGCGGGCATTATCGGCCAATCGGGTCTAAACTAAGGCCATGACCGCTCAACACGCCCCGATCGAATGGATCGACTCTCGTGTGGCGCTGCGCCGCCTGCTGGCGACCCTTTTGATCATTGCCTTGGGCAATGGCGCCATGTACGTCGTCTCGGTTGTGCTGCCCGCTGTGCAAGCCGAGTTCGGGGTCAGCCGAGGGGAAGCGGCTTTGCCCTACACCTTGCTGATGCTCGGCTTTGGGGCTGGTGGCATTTTGATGGGCAAGGTGGCCGATCGTCATGGCGTCATGCCGCCTCTGATTCTGGGCGGCGTGGCCACTTGTGTGGGTTATGTGCTGGCCTCGCAGGCGCAGAGCCTTTGGACCTTCAGCCTGGCGCACGGCTTGATTTTGGGGCTGATGGGCAGCGCGGTCACTTTCGCTCCCTTGATGGCCGACACCGCGCAGTGGTGGAATCGTCGACGCGGCATCGCGGTGGCGGTGTGCGCCAGCGGCAACTACCTGGCGGGTGCGTTTTGGCCGCCCTTGGTGCAGTGGGGCATCGAGCATGGGGGGTGGCGCGACACCTATCAGGCCCTGGGCCTGGTGTGCGGCGGTGGCATGCTGTTGCTCTCATGGATGTTTCGCATGCGCCCACCCAAGGCGGTGGGCAGTCCAGTCCAGGCCGCCACCCCGCAGGCCGCCACGGCCTGGGCCAGCGAACGGCCGATGGGATTGCCTCGGGCGCGGGCGCTGATCTTGCTGAGCGTGGCGGGGGTGGCCTGTTGCGTCGCCATGTCCATGCCGCAGGTTCACATCGTGGCTTATTGCACCGACCTGGGTTTTGGTGCAGCCCGTGGGGCCGAGATGCTCTCGCTCATGCTGGCCAGTGGCATTGTGAGCCGTTTGTTGTCGGGCTACATTTGCGACCGCATTGGGGGCCTGCGCACCCTGTTGCTCGGTTCGGTCTTGCAGGGCACGGCACTGGTTTTGTTTTTGCCCTTTGATGGCTTGGCTTCTTTGTACCTGGTGTCCGCCTTGTTTGGTTTGTTCCAAGGGGGGATCGTGCCCTCCTATGCCATCGTCGTTCGCGAGTACTTTCCCGCGTCCCGCGCGGGGGTGCAAACGGGGACCGTGATCATGGCGACCCTGTTGGGCATGGCGCTGGGGGGATGGATGTCAGGGGCGATCTTTGACATGACCGGCAGTTACAAGGCCGCGTTCGTCAACGGCATCGCCTGGAACCTGCTGAACCTGTGCATCGCTGGGTATTTTTATCGACGCGCCCGCGCTCTGGGTCAATTGCGACAGATCGCCTAGGGCCGTGGCCCTTATCGGGCCCGCAGGGCTTGGGTCATGCGCTCGCAAAAACCAGCGAAATGGGCCGAGTTCAGCCAGCGCACCACCACCACCGCATCCAGCGCCGGTTCGATCCAGACATAGTGGCCACCGGCACCGACCATGAACCACGCCTGTTCGCTGGTGCCGGGAAAGTTGCTGCCCTGCGGGTTGAGCCAGGTCAGCATGCCGTAAAAGGGCGCCAAGGGGCAGGGCCGGGTCATGTCGCGCACCCAATCGGGGGGCAAGACCTGTCGGTCTTGGCCCTGGGTGGTCCATCGCCCCCCCTGTAGCAGCATCTGTGCGATGCGGGCCTGGTCGATCGAAGAAATCGACACGCCCCCGCCCCAGTGGGTGCCCCCAGGAACAGATGGCACGCGCTGGGCCGGCCGGCCACCCCGCGCGGGCAGGTCAACCCAGGCCTGATCGTAGCCGCGCCACGCAAAGCCCAAACCTGCGCCAAGGGGGCGCAAGATTTCACGTTCAAAGACCTGGG
>JACCDX010483084.1_pt1 | contig 15399 bp, 21 predicted proteins | sample 7449681 | NCBI WGS metagenome assembly JACCDX01 (sample SAMN15323450, study PRJNA562643) | freshwater metagenome | isolation source: river surface water | place: USA:Blue River Watershed | collected 2017-08-18 | reverse complement strand
TCGATGCTGCAATACGACGACACAACCGTAATGCTTCTATCATTAGTATGTGCGTCGGTTGGGTGGTTCTTGCTTTATTTGCTGAGGGACTTTTGAGGTTGATAGGAGTTATTCCGCCCTTACTTCCATTTCTTAAAATTACTTTAAACTAACGGAGATGATTACAGAAGAAGATTTTCAAGAATTGCAACAAAGAGTTTTTCAACAAAAGATAGATGAGTTATTTGAAGAACCATCTACCTACGAGGATGAAGAAGATGAGTAATACAATTATCAATGCAATCATTATATTTGGTCTCATAGCAATTTTCTTAAATTGGGGACTTCACAATGCCTATCCACAATAAGAAATATCAATTTGCAATGTCTGCTTTTGTGAGAATGCATGGACACTCTATTATGCATAACCACGATATCAAACAGTTCTGCATAGAATGGTCTGAGTGGGGTGTAAATGCCCCTGTAACGGGTTTAGATGAGGTAGACCAATACTTTTACTTTGAATACAAGAATTGGAGAGGAAGATGATTTTTCACATTGTAGAGACACTTGCGGCAAGTCCAGTCTGGATCGGTATTTGTGGAATGGGATTGACAGTGGTTCCTTTTATGGGTATAATGCTTATACACCGAACTAAAGGTTAAAATCTTATAAATAGATTTGAACTTTGTTTAGTGTTATGCCAGCTAAAAATCCTAAAGAATATGCTGCTAAGCATTATCAGCAAAATAAAAATAAATATGCTGAGAGTAGTAAAGCAGCAAGAATTAGAGTTAGAAATTGGTATAATGAACTTATGGAAAATAAGTTCTGTCAAAGATGTGGTGAATCTGATACTATTGTGTTAGAATGGCACCATAAAGATCCATCTCAAAAAGATATGAGCGTTGCTGATATGCTTACGAGAAGGGGAAAACAAACTATCTTAGAAGAGATAGATAAATGTGTGTGTTTATGCGCTAATTGCCATAGACGATTACATTATGAATTACGCAACGGGGTGTAGCTCAGCTTGGATAGAGCGCCGCTTTTGGGAAGCGGAAGTCGCAGATTCGAATTCTGTCACCCCGATCGCCAGTTTCTTTACTGGCACACTTGACTTAAAACCTCAAGCATTCTATAATATCTGAGTAAACAAAACAAACAAATGTCTCTGATTACAAAATTCAAGAAAGATGTTAGCACTCTTCGTTCTGCTGCTAACGGGGAAATCTACCTTGATGTAAAGAATCCGAAACTTTATAAAAAGGTTCGTCGCTTTTATGAAAATGAAGGCGTCGTATTTTCTGGTGACCCCCTTGACGACTACGAAATGCTTATGGAGTATGTCGCTCAAGATCTTGAAACCGTTGAGGTTGCCTGATGAAAGTTATCAGGAAACCTACCGTCCTTCTTGAACGTTTTCCTTATCGTTACGTTCAAGTTGGTATTCTTGAAATTAACGGTAAACCTGATTATCGTATCCAAAAAGTAGATTCCTACACTGGTCGATATAGGGATATGTATCTTCTAGATAATGAAATGCAACTTATGACTGCTATGGAGGATCATGACTACACCTGCTGGTTAGATTCTGATGGAGTCCCTGCTTATGTGAAAGACGATGATGAAGACATGGAGAGTCTCTAAAAACCCTGGTCGGTGATGAAAACCCCTTATGTCTAAAATAAGTATCCTAAGATACACTGGAAACTTTCTTCTCTTACTTGGTTATCAAATCATGTTGTGGGGAGATTTTAAAAATGGTTTGATAATAAAGTTTATCGGGGGACTACTCGGTATTCCTTTTGCTATCAAACTCAAACTCTGGGATGTGCTATTTCTGATAGTATTCTTTGGTATTACCGAGATATCAAAGTTAACCCAACTTTTTTTGAGTCCTGGAATGACTTAAAACTTATACTGGTGGAGTCAAAAGACCCATTGAGTTTCCAATCTCTCTTCAAAGGATTGGTGGTGCGGATGGGGTTACCCCGCCTGGTTTCCAATTTCCAGTTAAAAAATTGGTGGCGAGCCTGAATTACCAAAGGTGGGTTGCATAAACCCGCCTTTTTTAGTATAATTATAAGTATTAAAGTATTATAACAATGACTTTAGACGATAAGATATTAAGCATATATGGATCTCATGATGCTTCAGTTACTTTTGTAGATAAAAATGGAGATCTAAGAGTTTTTGAATTAGAAAGGTTTTGTAATATTAGATATGCAATGTATAGTAGTGAATTTGATTCCTGGTCTCTCGGAACCAATGAAACTATAAGAAGAAATTTTCTTAGTCATATAAAAGAACAAATCAAAAATACACCAGAGACAGTTGTATATTCTTCAGTATTGAATCAAAATGATATACAACTTATTTCTGAGTACTTTCCAAATTCTTGTTTGGAAAGTTTTGATGGTCATCATATATCTCATGCTTATGGTGCATATTATCAATCTCCATTTAAAGATGCTTTGATATTTACCGTTGATGGTGGTGGAAGTGATTTTGGTATGCACACCACAACTAAAGTATATACTGGAGTTGAAAATGAAATTATCGAAATTTATAAGTCAGATTTAGATTTTGGAAACGCATATTCACTTATTGGAGTTCCTATGAGTGAAATTAGTCCTGGAAAAGATAGTTCTGATCTAGGTGTATTTCTTTCTTATGCCGGTAAAGTAATGGGAATATGTGCTTATGGTGAAGTCATAGAAAAGTGGATTGAACCAATGCACCAATTCTATTATCACAGAGATTTGTCAAGATTAGGTAATGATATTGGGTTAAATCTATCTCTCAATTCACTATCTGGTCAAAATAGTTACAATTTAGCTGCAACTTCTCAATATGTTTTCGAGAACATATTGATGGATTTTATTCTAAACTTTTTTGAAAACAATAAAAAAAATATAGTATTAACTGGTGGATGTGCATTAAATGTAATTTTTAATCAAAGATTGAAAGAAGTTTTAAATCAAAAGGGTTTTGATCTTTATGTTCCACCAAATCCTAATGATTGTGGTCAATCTTTAGGGCAATATTTGGTTAAAACTAAAAAACATATTGATCCTTTGGTCTACAGTGGATTTGATATCTTAGATCGTAAAGATCTTAGTTTTCATTTGGAAAAAGGTAATTATAATACTGAAGAATTTACTACTGAAAAAATATTTAATTTGATAAGTAGTGGCAAAATAGGTGGTATTATACAAGGATATTCGGAAGTTGGACCAAGAGCTTTAGGAAATAGAAGTATTATTTGCGATCCTTCTTTTAGGGATATGAAAGATGTTCTTAATGCTAAGGTTAAATTTAGAGAATGGTTTAGACCTTTTGCTCCAGTTTGTAGGGAAGAAGATATGCATGACTATTTTGATAATGCTTTTCCTTCAGAATATATGAGTTATGCTCCTGTAGTTAAAGATGAATACAAAGATAAGTTACCTTCTATTACTCATAATGATGGTACTGCCAGATTACAAACAGTTAATTCAAAACAACATAAACTTTTTTATGATTTACTTTCTTTCATGAAAAACTGTGAAAAGATTCCTGTGATTTTGAATACTTCTTTTAATATTAAAGGTAGACCAATTTTAACAACTATTGAGGATGCTTTGTATGTTTTAGATAATACAGAATTAGATTTTGTAGTGATTGAAAATTTATTAGTAGAAAAATAAAATATTATGGACGATATTTTAAGTCATTTAAATTTTTTATCACAATCTGATTTTATTTTTGCTAGAAATATTTACCCTGAAATTCCAAATCAAGGAGAAGTTACACAAATAGTAAATACAAATTTGATTGTAAATGATAATGATATAATTTTTTCAAAGTATGAATTTGTACCAAAGTTATTTGAAATTCTTAGAAATCAAAATTGTGATAAAAAATTAATATTAATTAGTCATGAAAGTGATACTGGAGTTGATGAGAACTTTTTTAAAAGTAAACCAGAATGTATTTTTAAGTGGTATGCTCAAAATGTAGAATATGATCATGAAGATTTGATTCCTATTCCTTTAGGAGTTGCATGTGATTATTATAAATTTCATAGTTTAACATTATCACATATAAAAAAAACTACTGAAGAAAGTAATAAAGATAAACTTTTATACATCAATCATCGCATTTCTACTCATCCATCAAGTAGAGAATGGATTTATAATTACTTCACTACAAATAATTGGTGTACTGTAGATCATCCAAACTTAAGTTTGGATGAATATAGAAAAAAACTAAATTCTCACAAATTTATTCTTTGCCCTAGAGGTAATGGTGTTGATACAATTAGATTATGGGAATCCTTATATTGTGGAATAATACCAATTGTAGAAAAACATATTCATTATACTAAATGTTTAGTGGATCTTCCTGTTGTTATTGTAGATTCTTTTGAAGAAATAACAGAGGAATTTTTAAAGAATAAATTAGTCGAAATATCTAATAAAGATTTTAATATGGAAAAACTAAAAGTTAGTTGGTGGATTAAATTAATGAAAAGGAGTATTTAATAGTGAAACCATTAGTAATTTTCTCTAGCGACAATAACCCAGATTACTATCAGTTTGCTCCAATCGTAACTGAATTTTGGCAAACCTGTGGATTTGATACTTTTTATGGACTGGTTGGTAGTGAAGAATTTCCAGAAATTCCAAATGTTAGATCTTCACTTCAATCTCAAATATTGAGAATGTATGTTACAAAATTATTTCCCGATAGGGTAATTTTAATAACTGATATAGACATACTTCCATTAAATAAAGAATATTTTTTATCTAATCTTGCTAAAAACTATGATGAGATTTCAATATATTCATCTGATGCTTATATAAATGATAAATTTCCTATTGTAGGAACTAGATATCCGATGTGTTATTTCTCTTCTTATGGGAAGACTTTTTCATCGATTGCTCTAGATGATGAAAATGAAACTTGGGAAGAATTTGTAATTAGATTAAATTCTTTAAATTTTGGATGGAATACCGATGAGTTATACATCTCCGAAAAAATTAATTTATCCAATTTTAAAAAGATTTATCACAATAGGGGATTTAATACCCCTCCTTCTCCTGGTTTAGATAAACCCGGACAGACAATTGGCAGATTAGATAGAAATTACTGGTGTGTTGAAAATGTTAATTATATTGACGCACACTGTCCAAGGCCTTATTCCAATTATAAAGAGAGTATTGATTCTCTTAAATCATTTATTATTTGAGAGTTGCATAAACTCTCCTTTTTTGCTATAATTGCTTGATAACAATGTATTGTTTATGAAATTGCATTTAACTTACTTTGGAGATAATAACTTTTCTTTAGGTAAGAATAGAATCAGAAAACAAGCGGAAAACTTCGGAGTGTTTAATTCTATTCTGGAGTTTGGAGAATCTGATTTGGAGGATAATCTATTCTGGGAACAATATGCAAAACCTATGATGAGTCCTCGCATAGGAATGCCCATGAGATATTATGGGTATTATGCATGTAAACCATATTTCATTCTCAAAGCTTTGGAGAGTATTCCTGAGAATGATGTGCTTCTTTATGTGGATTCTGGTTGTGAATTGAATAAGAATGGTCTAGAGAAACTCAAACAATACTACGAAGAATGTTTGGAAACTGAAGGAGTTTTCTTTACTTTAGATCTTCCAGAAATTCAATGGACTAAAATGGATACCTATCGCTATATTATGGAAGATAGTGATGAATACTTAATGACTCGTCAAGTTATTTCGGGTATCTTCTTTTTGAAGAATACATCTATGATTAGGGAGTTAGTTCAAAAGTGGACTGATATGTGTGTTGAAGACAATGGAAAATATCTAGATGATAGTCCTTCTGTTCTTCAAAATGATAATATTTTCAGAGAGAATAGGCATGACCAATCTATCTGGTCTTTGCTATTGAAGAAAAAAGCAGAGACTCATGATTTTACATTTCATGAGGATGATACTTATGAAACAATTTGGAATGCTGCTGGAACTTCTGGAGTTCCTGTTGGTCAACAGCAAGCAAAGATTTGGAATACTTATGGTAAAGAGTATCCAATCTGGGCAACTAGAAACGGTCAAATAGATTTTACAAATTGCGAAGTATGATAAATACTTACACCTATTGAGACTGCAATTTCATAGGTAAGAACGGGTGCTCTTTGGGCACCTTTTCTATTATAAATACTTATGCAGTCTCAATAGAATAGAAATGAATTACCTAAAGGTTTATTGTAACTTTATCAGGAAAGCAAAGAATAGGATTCCTCCTGAAGGTTATACAGAAAAACATCATACTTTCCCTAAAAGTATTTTTGGGAATAATACTAGAGTTGTAGTGCTTACTGCAAGAGAGCATTATATTGCTCATTTACTTCTTTGGAAAATTTGTGAAAAAAGGTATGGAAGTAAAAATCAAAAAACTATAAAAATGTTTTATGCTTTATGGTATATGAATAATGGTTCTAAATGTAATAGATATTTTAATTCAAAATTATATGAAATGATGAGAAATAATTTTATTGATATTAGAAAAAATGATACTAAATGGCGAGATAATTTTTTATTGGGAAGGCAAAGAATGAAAAATAATCCGCAATATGTAAAAATGATGACTATAAGGAATAAAAGATTATCTAAAAATTCTGATTGGTTAAAGTCTATTAGAAATGCTGCTGAAAAAAGAAAAAATAACCCCATATGGATTGAAAATCAAAGAATAGGTAAAGAAAAAATGAAAAATAATTTAGAATGGCAAAAACAACAAAAAGAACGAAATGATAGACAAAAGAAAAAATATATGATAAAATTTGAAGATGGAAAAGTTCAAACTATTCAAGGATTACATGAATGGTGTAGAAATAATCCAAAATATGATAGTAGTGCAATCAGACGAGTTAGAACTGGAAAACAACGTAAACACTTTGATATTGTCGAGGTTACATTATTAAATGACTAAAAAAATTGCTCTTTGCACCGGAATCACAGGTCAAGATGGTTCCTATCTTGCTGAATTGCTTTTAGAAAAAGGTTATGAAGTTCACGGCATCATTCGCCGTGCTTCTCAAATTAATACACAACGTATTGATCATTTGTATCAAAATATTAAGTTACATTACGGGGACTTAACAGACTCTACTAATATAGTAAGAGTTATTCAATTAGTTCAACCTGATGAAATTTATAATCTTGGCGCTCAGAGTCACGTCAAAGTATCCTTTGAGATGCCTGAATACACTGCTGATGTCGATGGTATGGGCACTCTTCGTATTCTTGAAGCAGTGCGTCTCTTGGGTATGGAAGATCGTGTCCGCATTTACCAAGCATCTACCAGCGAACTTTATGGTCTTGTTCAAGAAATTCCTCAACGTGAAACTACTCCTTTTTATCCCCGCTCTCCTTATGGTGTAGCAAAACTCTATGGTTATTGGATTACGAAGAACTATCGTGAGTCCTATGGAATGTATGCTTGTACAGGCATCCTCTTCAACCATGAGTCTCCTCGCCGTGGAGAAACTTTTGTAACTCGTAAGATTACTCGCGCACTTTCTAGAATTTCTACTGGTCAGCAAGATGTTCTTGAACTTGGCAATCTAAACGCAAAGCGTGATTGGGGTCACGCTAAAGACTTTGCTGAAGCAATGTGGTTGATGCTTCAGCAGGATGAACCAGATGATTATGTAATCGCTACTGGTGAGCAGTATTCGGTGCGTGATTTTGTTGAAGAAGCAGCACCTTATTTTGGAATGAATATTGTCTGGGAAGGTGAAGGTCTTGAAGAAATTGGTGTAGATAAAAACACTGGTAGAACAATCGTTAAAGTCAATCCTAAATATTTTAGACCTGCTGAAGTAGAGACTTTATTAGGTGATGCCTCCAAGGCAAGGGAAAAACTAGGTTGGGAACCTAAGACTTCTTTTAAACAATTAGTTGAGGATATGTGCATTTATGGACAGTGATTCTAGGGTATTAGTTGCTGGTGCCAACGGGATGGTTGGTTCGGCAATCGTGAGAAACCTTGAGAGTAAAGGTTATAGCAACATCATCAAAGGAACTCGTGATGATGTTGACTTTACAAATCAAGATGAAACCGAAAGATACTTCTGTTCAGAAGAACCTGAGTATGTCTTTGTTGCCGCTGCCAAGGTTGGTGGCATTATGGCAAATAGCAACTATAAGGCAGACTTTCTGACTGAGAATCTTCAAATTCAAACTAATCTTATTGAGCAGTCTTATAACTTTGGTGTAAAAAAACTTCTATTTCTTGGTTCTTCTTGCATCTATCCTAAGTTTGCAACTCAACCAATCACAGAAGATCAGTTGATGACTGGTGTTCTGGAACCCACTAATGATGCCTATGCGATTGCGAAGATTACTGGTATTATGATGTGTCAGGCATATCGTCAGCAGTATGGTTTTAATGCCATTTCCTTGATGCCTACTAACCTTTATGGCCCTAATGATAATTTTGATTTAGAGACATCTCATGTTCTTCCTGCAATGATTGCTAAGTTTCATGGTGCTCTCAGTCATAGTGATCATTATGAAGTAAAACTTTGGGGTGATGGGTCTGCAATGAGAGAGTTTTTACATGTTGATGATCTTGCAGAAGCGTGTTATGTTTGTATGCAAAAATATGAAGAAGCAGAGCATATTAACGTTGGATCCGGTGAAGATGTGACAATTAAGGAACTTGCAGAAACAATTGCTGACGTTGCTGGGTATAATCGTGGCATTCTCTGGGATACAACAAAACCAAATGGCACTCCCCGTAAAGTTTTGAATGTTGATAAAATTAAAGCACTTGGTTGGAAACCTAAAATTAGTCTTCGTGAGGGTATTGAAAAAACTTACGAATGGTACAAAATAAATATTTAAAAATATTTTATGAAAATTATCATTCCAATGTCTGGTATGAGCAGCAGATTTTCTGCTGCTGGATATACTATACCAAAATATCTCATTGAGGTGGATGGCAAAAAGGTTATAGAACATATTGTAAATTTATATCCAGAAGACTCTGAATTTGTTTTTATTATTAACGATAAGCATCAGAAAGAAACTAATATTATTGATATTTTAAATAAGTTAGTTAAAAAGAAAAAGATTATAACAATACCTAGGCATAAAAAAGGCCCCGTCTTTACTGTATCTGAGTTTGAAAATTTAATTGATGATGAAGAACAAGTTATCATCAACTACTGTGATTTTTCAATCTATTGGGACTATCGACACTTTAAAGAATTTGTTGATGAGAGTGAATGTGATGGGTGTGTAATATGCTACACAGGATTTCACCCACATATGCTTGGTAGTGATAACTATGCTTTTTGTAAAACTGATGAAAGTAATAGAATATTAGAAGTTCGTGAGAAGCAACCATTTACAGACGATAAAATGTCTGAGTTTGCTTCTGCTGGAAATTATTATTTTAGAAAAGGAAGTTACGTTAAAAAATACTTTAAACAGTTGATGGATGAAGATATCAACATTAATGGTGAGTATTACGTAAGTCTTGCATATAACCTCCTGATTCGTGATGGTTTGAATAACCAAGTTTATGAAGTTCCTTATATGCTTCAATGGGGAACACCATTTGATCTAGATGTTTATAATAGTTGGTCAAACTATTATCGCAAAGCACTAGAGGGACAGAAAGAAGTTAGACTGGAAAATTGTATTCTTGCTCTTCCAATGGCGGGTGCTGGTAGTCGTTTTTCAAAAGAAGGATATACTGAACCAAAACCATTTATTCAAGTCAATGGTAAAAATATGGTAGATCAAGCAGTTAGGTGTCTACCCAAAACTGATGATGTAATTTACGCTTGCCTAAAAGGTCATCAATCTCCTGGTCAAAATACTGTATGGATTGATGAAGTTCTTGAAGGTCAAGCTTGCACAACTGAAAGAATTGTAAATGTAATTGACCCAGATTCATCTATTCTTGTTTCCGCCTGTGATAACGGTGTATTCTATGACGCTGATAAGTTTTTAGACTTGGTAAATGATGAAGAAAATGATATAATAGTATGGACTTATAGAAATAACTATACGAGTCATTTACAACCAGAAGCATATTCTTGGGTTAATTGTGATGAAGAAGGAAATGTAAGTAGTGTTGATGTTAAAAGATTTAATGGAACAAATCCTGTAAATGAATTTGCGATTACAGGTACAATGTTTTTCAGAACAAAAGAAATCTTCCATCGCTCTCTTGAATCATTGTATGAGAATAATAATAGAACTAATGGCGAGTTTTATGTTGATAGTATGCTAAATGAGGCAATTCATTTAGGATATAAAGTAAAGAATTTTGAGATTGATAATTATATTTGTTGGGGAACTCCTAATGATTTAAAAACATATCAGTATTGGCAAAGATTTTTTAATAAAGTTGATTGGCATCCTTATGAATACTCAAAAGACTATTTTACCAATTGAATACTGGAATTCGGGAAGAACAAGACTTATAAAAGAAAAAGATGAAAATGGTAGGGATATTGAAGTAGCATACTTTTTTTCCTGTCAGTTTACTGGATTATCAAAGCATTATCCTCAACCTCTCATTTATTCTCATCAAACTCATAAATTAATTCTTCCAATCAAAGAAATGTTTATGTCTTTGGGTAGAGGAACTGTTTATGAAGAAACAATGGAATATGAATTGGAGAGACCTCTTCGCTTCAAAAATTTTTGTTCAGTTCCAGTATTCTACTTTGTATATAATATGGCTAACTATTATCATTTCATCTATGATACTTTGCCTTATTTGTACTCTTACTTTAATGAAAAAGAAATTCATCCAGATCTTAAACTTCTAGTAAGTCCACCAGAAGGTAAAGATGATTTATATCCTTTTGTATGGGAATCACTAGAACTTTTGGGTATTACTCGTAAAGATGTTGTATTTTTAAATCCAGAAACTCTTTATAATACTGTTGTAGTTGGTTCTTCTTTAACACACAATGGTCTTTCAAATACTCCACCCCATTCTGGTGTATTTGATATTATTAATCGTATGAAAGGTGATTATCAAGGACCAGAAAAGATTTATATCTCTCGTCGTACTTGGTTGCACAATAATCTAGAAAACATTGGAACCAATTATACTGAACGTCGTCGTTGTGTGAATGAGGATGAAGTTGCAGAACTTTTTAAGTCTTATGGTTATGAAGAAGTCTTTTGTGAAAATATGACGATGAAAGAAAAGATTGGGTTATTTAACTCAGCAAAGTATGTTGCTGGACCAATTGGTGGGGGTATGTGTAATGTAATCTTTTCGCCACCAGAAACGAAAGTGATTTCTATCAATAGTCCTTTGTTCTTTGATATTAACACACGCTTTGAGTATTCAATGTCTCATACTCAATTGCATCATTTTAATGATACTCAGTTTATAGAAAAGGTTGAAGAAAGTGTAGAAAGTGATGGTGCTCTTTCAATCTCTGGTGGTCTAAACTCTCCTTGGAAAGTAAATCTAAATACCCTAGAAACTTTTATCAAAGATGTCTGAAATACTAGAACTAGCAAGAGAAATTAGTGAATACACCATATGTGGTGAAGGTAATGTTTCTGTAAGAGTTGATGAGAATAGTTTTTTAATTAAAGCAAGTGGAACAAGTCTTCATACACTATCAGAAGAAGATTTGACGTTATGCAATACAAACGGTGCTCAAATAGAACTATCGCATAAGAAACCAAGTATTGAGACTTCTTTTCATGCTTGGATTATGAAAACATTTCCAGATATTAATTTCATTGCTCATACGCATCCACCACATACAACTAAAATTCTTTGCTCAGAACCAACTGTTCTTTATGATTTTGCAGAACATCGATGGTTTCCCGATCAGATTGTAAGAAATGGAATTAAGTCCTGTGTTGTTCCTTATGCTCCTCCTGGTGAAGCAATTCTGAAATTGGTTGAAAAATATGTATCTGAGTTTGTAGATAAAGAAGGATATTTTCCTAAGTTGATTCTTCTACAAAATCATGGTATAATCTCAGCATCTGCATCTAAAAAAGATTGTGCAGCTTCTACTTTAATGTGTGAAAAGTCTGCTGATATTTTTATCGGAGCAAAACTTCTAGGTGGAGTTAAGTTTCTTACTAAACAAGAAGTTGCTGATGTTGATACTTGTCCAAATGAAAATTATAGGAGAAATATGTATCAATGAAAGTCATTTATGTTGATATTGATGAAACTATTTGTCATCGGGAAACTTCTATTGATTTTGGAACTACTCATGATTACACCAAAGCAAAACCAATTCTAAAAAACATAGAAAAAATCAATAAACTATATGATGAGGGTCATACAATAGTTTATTGGACTGCTCGTGGATCTAGAAAACAAATTGATTGGACTGAGTTGACTGTAACCCAACTTGAAAAATGGGGAGCAAAGTATCACGAACTGAGGGTAGATAAACCATTTTATGATCTGTTTATTGAAGATAAATCTTTGAGGATTGAAGAACTATGATTATTATTTCCCATCGTGGTAATATTCGTGGTCCGGTTCCTGATAAAGAAAATCGTCCAAGTTATATTGATTGTGCAATTGGAAATGGATATCATGTAGAAATTGATGTTCGTTCAATAGATGGGGAACTTTGGTTAGGGCATGATGAACCACAGTATAGAGTGGATCATAATTGGTTAAATAAACGCAGACATTATCTCTGGTTGCACTGTAAAAATCTTGAAGCAGCAAAAGAGTGTTGGGAGTATCATTCTTTTTGCCATACTTCAGATCCATTTACTTATACATCAACTGGAAAGATTTGGTTACATGACCTGAGTATGGGAATAGATGAAAATACTATTATTCCATTAATTCATAAAGATTCTGTAGATGAATTTATACCAGATGTAAATCCTTTTGGTATATGTACTGATTATCCTGTATTTGTATGAAAACAATATTTGTAAGGCACTATGATGCTTACGGAGATTGGATTACTATTAATGGATTGGTACGCTATTTAATTAGAGATCATGGATATCAAAAAGTTTATCTAGTTTTAGAACATGATGAATCGCGCAAACATTTCGTAGATTTATTATACGCAGACGAACCAAAAGTCTCTACAATTGTTAATTATGATTATGAAAGAATATGTAATACTGAAGATGTAATCGATACTAGAGTTAATGAACCCTACCCAATTATTGGAAATGGTAATTACTGGAGTTTCCAAAATCCTTTTGGTAATTATGTTCACTCTGGTTTATCTTCAAATTCTGATAACTTTTATACAAAACTTGGTTTAAGTCCTAATATAAAAAATGAATCTTTCTTTTTTTCTAGAAGATATGATCTGGAAGATCAACTTTTTAATAGTTTGAACTTATCTAAACCATATTCAGTAGTATGTGATTATGGTGAGCATCTTGTAGATAGAAAGTATCTGAAGCACTCCAATTTCATTAATCTGCATAATCTCTCTCCAAATTTTATAGATATTTTTAAAATACTAGAGAATTCTGATGATATTCATCTTATAGAAAACGCTACTTCTTTATTTACTTATCATATGCAATTATCTTCCTTACTTGATAAGTTTAAAATACATTTACATGCATATGCAAGAAAAGAACCTCATCGTAGATGTGATGGTTCAAATTGCAATAACCATTATTTGAATATGATGCTCTTTCCTAAATTAGAAAACTGGGAAATTATCTGGAGTTAAAATGACTAAAAAGTATATAAGGCAGCATATGGGATTAGGTGATCATATAATTTGCAATGGTCTTGTTAGACATTTTTGTGAACAATATGATGATATTGCTATTTTTTGTAAGGATGTTCTCTATGAAAATGTAAAATTTATGTTTAGGGATATAAAGCATTTGGATATAATCCCTTTCGAAGATAAGACAGGTTACTATCAATTTGTGTTTAAAAATGGTCGCCAAGTTGTGGTAGACAATCTTTCTGATTATCAATGTCTTCAATTTATAAAGGAAAATAATATAGATTTTGAAAACGATATTATTCATATAGGTTTTGATGGTCTTGGTGGATTAAATACTCGTTTTGATAAAGCATTTTATAAAATGCATGGTTTTGATCCATCTTTTAGATTGGATAATTTTTATTGTGAAAGAAACTTTGAATATGAAGATTATGTTTTTAATTTTTTAAATCCAAACAATGAAAAGTACATATTTGTAGTAGATGATGATAAACATCAGTTTGGTTCTCTTACTATAGATGAGAATAGATTGCCCAAGCAGTATAAGATTATTAAGTACGATAAAACGTTAAATTATAATGACAGCAGATTCCTAATGTACAATTATAGAAAAATTTTAGAAAATGCTGAAGAAGTGCATATGTTTCAATCTGCGTTTTCTGAATTTGTAAATTCAATTAAATTGCAAAAACCAAAAATATATTTTCATTTGTATCTTAGAGACTATACTGATGGTGAACCAATTTTAAGTAAAAATAAAATTAATATTGTAGAATAAATGATACATAACTTTAGTGTCTACATATTATAAATTCTTTGATTAAAAAATGGAACACATTTATCAACAATCGCAATTTGGTGAAGATTGGTTTACTTATCCTCAATTTTACAAGCAAATAGTAGAAAGATTTCCTTCTGGAAGCAAGTTTGTTGAAGTTGGTTCTTGGAAGGGTAAATCGTCTGCCTTTATGGCGGTAGAAATTGCAAATTCGGGTAAAAATATAGATTTTTATTGTGTAGATCATTTTCTGGGAGATGAACAAGCTGGGTGGAACTCATCTCTTTATGAAACTTTTACTAGAAATATGGAACCACTTAAAGATTATTATAAAGTTTTGAATATGCCATCTGTAGAGGCAGCAAAAAAATTTGAGGATTTAAGTTTAGATTTTGTTTTTATTGATGCTGCTCATGATTATGAAAATGTAAAAAAAGATGTTCTTGCATGGAAACCAAAAGTTAAAATTGGTGGAGTTCTTGCTGGACATGATTACAATGATCTTCATCCAGAAACTATGAAAGCTGTAGATGAAGTGTTGTCTGGTTGTGATTTAAAAAATTTTAAAGCAGATCCTAAACAACCATATTCAACATACTCATGTTGGATATATGAAAACAAATGATTTTTAGTGATAAATGATTAGTATTGTAACTGGAACATTAAATCGAGTAAATATAATTCCTACTTTGTTGGAAAATACAGTTTTTTCCGATGATAGATTGGAGTTAATATTAGTTGATGGTGGAAGCACTGATGGTACAATTGATTACATTAAACAAATCAATCATCCCAATATTAAATTAATTGAAGTTGGCGGTAGAAGTTCTTATCCACATTTTATGAATCTTGGTATTCAAGAATCAACTCATGAAATTGTCTGTCAGTGGAACGATGATGTTGTTTTATGTAATGATTGGAAAGAAGTTCT
>JACCDX010097398.1_pt1 | contig 15409 bp, 16 predicted proteins | sample 7449681 | NCBI WGS metagenome assembly JACCDX01 (sample SAMN15323450, study PRJNA562643) | freshwater metagenome | isolation source: river surface water | place: USA:Blue River Watershed | collected 2017-08-18 | reverse complement strand
ATTTCTTTATGCGCCAACTATTTGGGGGCTAAGCACCTAGGGTTCCGAGGTAGAGGCCGATGACCTGTGGGTCATTCAGTAGTTCTCTACCCTTACCGACTACCGCATCCTTACCCTGATCTAGCACGTAACCACGGTCTGAGATCTGTAGGCAGCGGCGAGCGTTTTGCTCAACCATGATGCAGGTAACACCGGCTTTGTTGATTTCGCTCACGCGAAGAAACGCTTCGTCCTGACGAACAGGGCTCAAACCAGCTGATGGCTCATCCAGCAGCAAGACTGCTGGGTCCATCATCAGGGCACGGCTCATCGCAACCATCTGGCGCTCTCCACCGGAGAGTGAGCCAGCACGCTGCTTTAGACGCTTTGACAGCTCAGGGAAAATTGAGACAACAAACTCAACGCGCTCCTTGTACTTGGAAGGCTGCTGGAACAGTCCCATCTGCAGGTTCTCTTCGATGGTTAGAGAGGGGAAAACGTTGTTGGTTTGTGGGATGAAACCAACGCCTTTGCTAACCAGCTTGTTTGCCTTTAGTCCAACGATGTTCTCGCCGTTTAGGGTGATTGATCCCTCGCGAACCTTTACTAGACCAAAGATTGCCTTCAGCAGGGTGGACTTACCGGCACCGTTCGGCCCGATGATTCCAATCAGCTCACCCTTATCGGCATAGAAGTTAATGCCGTTGAGGATGTTTACTCCTGGAAGGTAGCCAGCGACTAGATTCTTGGCTTCGATTACTCTCTCGCTCACGCTGCTCCTCCGTCTTTGATGATCTTGATTCGGCCGGTTACTTCGCCCAGATCGGTGTCTTGGTGGGCACCGAGGTAGGCATCAATCACAGCCTTTTCCTTCATGACGGTGTCTGGTGGCCCCTCGGCAACGATCTTGCCTTCAGCCATTACAACTACCCAGTCCGCGATGTGGCGAACCATGTGCATGTCGTGCTCAACGAACAGAACAGTCATGCCCTCATTCTTTAGATTCAGAACGTGATCCAGTAGAGACTGAGTTAGGGCTGGGTTCACACCAGCCATTGGCTCATCCAGCATCACAAGAACTGGGTCTGTCATTAGCGCTCTTGCCATCTCGAGTAGCTTGCGCTGACCACCAGATAGCGAGGCGGCGAAGTCATCCTTCTTGGCATCGAGCTTGAAGCGAGCAAGCAGTTCCATCGCCTTAGCTTCAATCTCTTTGTCTTGCTTTCTCCAAAGGTTTGGAATCAGAGCGTTTAGTAGGCTCTCGCCCTTTTGGTCTTTAGCACCCAGCTTCATGTTTTCAAGCACTGTCAGTAGTCCCAGTGCTTTGGTGAGCTGGAAGGTTCTAACTTGACCCAGCTTGGCAACCTTGAAAGAAGGAACACCAGAGAGCGAGGTTCCCATCAGCGACCAAGAGCCGGTGTCAGGAGTGTCAAACCCGGTGAGTAGGTTGAACAGCGTTGTCTTACCAGCACCGTTTGGCCCAATTAGCGCAGTGATTGCGTGCTTTGGAATCTCCAGGTGCTCAACATCGACAGCAGTCAGACCACCGAAGGTCTTCTTGATGTTGTCTGCGACCAGGATCGGATCTTTCTTCTGGCAGCCAGGAGCAGCTGCGCCGATGTGAAGATCGGTTGATTTCTGGGGACTTGGATTATTTGACAAAGGTCAACTCCCTCTTATCGCCGAAGATACCCTGCGGGCGATAGATCACCAGCAGCATTAGACCAACTCCCACCAGCACGAAGCGCAGGGTGGAGGCTTGGGTGGTGGACACTGGCAGGATTCCAGAGATTGCAACTTCCGAGAGGATGTTGGTTAGGAATGCCTGGAGCGTCCAGAAGATTATGGAACCAACCACAGGACCCAGGATGGTGGCAGCACCACCGAGCAGCAGTGAGGTCCAGATAAAGAAGGTGAGTGAGGTTACGAAGACACCGGGGGAGACGTTGGCGAATGTCGCGTAAACGATTCCACCCATCGCTCCATAAACACCACCGATGACCAGGGCCTGCATCTTGTAGGCAAAGACGTTCTTACCCAGCGCACGAATAGCATCCTCGTCCTCGCGGATTCCCTTGATGACTCTTCCCCAAGGTGATCGCATCAGCGCCCACAGCAGAACTACACCCAGTACCAGCATCACGATGCCGAAGATCAAAACCCAGAGGGTCTGCTCGTTGTAGGTGAAAGGCCCTGCTCCGTAGCTACCGGCTGGAATTGGATTGGCGTTTTGGAAGCCACTGCCATCGGTTCTGGTGTTGAAACCAAACAGACCATCGGCACTACCGGTGACATCGGTGAATGCTGTGGTCAAGAACAGAAGTCTGGCAATCTCGGCGGCCGCAATTGTCACGATAGCCAGGTAGTCGCCTCTTAGTCGCAGAGTCGGAATACCAAGTAGCAGCGCAAACACGATGGAACCCAAGATTCCAACCAGCATCCCGCCCCACCAAGGCAGGCCAAAGGTGAGAACAGAAATGGCGTAGCCGTAGCCACCAATTGCCATGAAGCCTGCTATACCGAAGTTCAAAAGACCTGCGAATCCGAAGTGCATTGCCAATCCCAGTGCTGCGAGCGAGAAGGCAAGGGTGGTCGGAGTTAGAAGGCCCTGCAGAGTGTTATTGAGAATTGATCCCCAGTCCATGGTTTCCTCCTACCCAATCCTTTGTTTCTTACCGAGCAGACCTTGTGGTCTGACCAGTAGAACCAAAATCAAAACAACCAGTGCACCTACATACTTCAGGTCGGCAGGAATGATCAAGCTCGAAGTCTCAATCAAGATTCCAACGACCAGTGCACCAACCAAAGCACCAAATGCAGTTCCGAGTCCTCCCAGCACAACCGCTGCGAAGATCAAAAGCAAAATCTGGGTTCCCATGTCCCACTTAATTCCCGGACGGAAATATGCCCAGAGAACACCGGCAAGACCAGCAAGTCCTGCAGCCATTACCCAGACCACGCGAATCACTTTGTCAACGTCAATTCCAGAAGCTGCTGCCAGGTCTGGGTTATCCGAGATAGCGCGAGTAGCCTTTCCGGTCTTGGTCTTTAGTAGCCAGAAAGCAAAGCCACCAATCACCGCGAGTGATAGTGCCATTGAGAACATGTCGGTGACGCTCAGTGCAGTGGCTCCAAACAGCGTGATTCGAGGAGCATCAAAGCCAGGCAGCTGCTCTGTTCCACCACCGACGAAGAACTGGATGACATAGCGAAGAGCAAGGGAGAGACCAATTGAAACAATCATCAGCTGGACTATGCCCAGGCCCATCTTTCTTACTGGCCGCCACAGACCCGCGTCCATCAGCCAGCCAAACCCAGCCGAAAGAATCACGGCTATTGGAATAGCTACCCACAGCGGAAGCTCTAGCACCACTCCAAACAGCAGCGCCAGCACGGCACCGATGGTCACCATCTCACCGTGGGCAAAGTTTGAAAGTCCAGTGGTTCCAAACACCAGCGATAGTCCAACCGCTGCCAGACCAAGCATCAAACCAAAGTTGATGCCATAGATCACACGGGCGACTATTTGATCAAATAAAGATGTGGTATTTCGAACGCCTTCACCTATAAAGAAGTTCTTGGTGACCCGGTCGGTTCTACCAAATTCAACTTCTTGGGTTGCGCCACCTTCCAAAACAGCAATTCCCTCGGGAAGAGTTGATTCATCAAGTGTGACGCTGTATTTACCGGTTTGCGGAACTCCGATGAGCCAGCGGCCCTTTTCATCGGTGACAGTTTCGGCTGTGTAGCCGTTTCCATCCACCACGATGCGAACACCTTGAATGGGTTCACCATCGACTCGAACGTTTCCTAATATTGCGGCTTCATACTCTTCACCAACGCTGTCGGCGCTCGCTGGCATGGCGATACCTAAAACGGCAATAAACGAAAGAAAGCTGACTGCGATCCCGCGAGCTAGCCGGTTGGTACGACTGGAAGAGAGGATATTCACGCGTCCTCCATACTTCTAAGGGCTTCTCTGCCCTCCCCACCTCGGGGATTAGAAAAGACTAACAGCGCACAGGTTGCCCTTGGGCGCAAATAAGCCAATCTGCCCCCTGCCGCGAAGCGGGCTTGCTGGGTAGGATTGAGTCTTAGTTCCCAGCAAGCGAGGCCAGTGTGGAATTTTCGGACCCTTTTTCACTAATTGGGCTCACCTACGATGACGTCCTGCTGCTACCGGGCCAGTCCGATGTCCTGCCATCTAATGTCAACACCGCCACCAAACTCAGCCGCAACATTTCTATCAATATCCCCTTGATTTCCTCGGCGATGGACACCGTCACTGAGGCGAGAATGGCCATTGCCATGGCCCGCCAGGGGGGACTTGGCATCATCCACCGCAACCTTTCAATTGAAGACCAAACCAGCCAGGTTGATCTGGTGAAGCGCAGCGAGGCTGGCATGGTTTCTCACCCTGTGACCACCACCCCCTACGCCACCATTCAAGAGGTGGATGACTTATGCGGAAAATACCGGGTATCGGGGCTGCCGGTAATTGATGATGAAGAGAAGCTGGTTGGCATTGTCACCAACCGAGACATGAGATTTGTTCTTGAAGTCCAGCGCACCACCACCTTGGTAAAAGATGTCATGACCCCAATGCCGCTGATTGTCGGCAAGGTCGGCATTAACCCAGATGAGGCAATGGCGCTGCTGGCTCAGCACAGAATTGAAAAACTACCGCTGGTCGATGAGAACAACCGACTGCGCGGACTGATTACCGTCAAGGACTTTGACAAGAGCGAGAAGTATCCAAACGCTGCTAAGGATGGCGCAGGTCGCCTGCTGGTCGGCGCAGCCGTTGGTGTTGGTGCTGATGCTTGGGAGCGATCGATGGCACTGATTGAAGCTGGAGCTGATCTGTTGATTGTCGACACCGCACACGGTCACAACTCAGCTGTTTTGGAAATGATTAAGAAGCTCAAGAAAGAACCGTTTGCTAAGAACACCGACATCATCGGCGGCAACATTGCAACCACCGAAGGTGCGCAGGCAATTATCGATGCTGGTGCCGATGGCATCAAGGTTGGTGTTGGACCAGGTTCCATCTGCACCACTCGTGTTGTTGCAGGCGTAGGAGTTCCCCAAATCACCGCCGTTCACCTCGCCTCACTGGCTGCCAAGAAGGCAGGGATTCCGGTGATTGCCGATGGCGGTCTGCAGTACTCGGGCGATATTCCAAAGGCCCTGGTTGCTGGAGCATCCTCTGTGATGCTGGGTTCATTGCTAGCCGGAACCGATGAGGCCCCTGGCGACATTACATATGTAGGCGGCAAGCAGTACAAGACATATAGAGGAATGGGATCACTGGGTGCCATGCAGGCCAGGTCTTACTCCAAGGATCGCTATTTCCAAGATGATGTGCTGCGCGAAGACAAGTTGGTGCCAGAGGGTGTCGAGGGACGTGTTCCCTACCGCGGAACGGTTGCATCAGTGGTGCACCAACTTATTGGTGGGCTACGGGCATCAATGGGATATGTAGGTGCTGGCACAGTTGCAGAGCTCAAAGAAAAAGGCAAGTTTGTTCGAATTACCGCTGCTGGACTTCGCGAGTCACACCCGCACGATATCCAGATGACCATCGAAGCGCCAAACTACGGAACCCGCTAGGAAGTCTCAATGTCTGATATTGAAATTGGTAAGTCGAAGAGCGCCCGCAGAGCCTATGCCTTTGACGATGTGGCCGTTGTACCAACCAGAAGAACCAGAGACCCTGAGGTTGTAACAACCAATTGGGGGATCGATGCTTTCCGCTTTGAGCTACCAATTGTTGCCGCACCAGTTGATTCGGCGATGTCGCCAGAGACCGCAATTGCTCTTGGAAAGTATGGCGGGCTCGGAGTATTAGATCTCGAGGGACTTTGGACCAGGTATGAAGATCCTTCACAGCAGCTGGCGGAAATCGCTAATGCTAAAGACGAAGATGCAACGGCTGTTTTGCAAAGGGTTTATTCAAAACCGATTCAGCCAGAGCTGATTACTGCCAGGCTCAAGCAGATTCGTGACGCCGGTGTGACGGTGGCCGGTGCGCTATCTCCTCAGCGCACAGCAGAGTTTGCCGAAGTTGTAATCAAGGCTGGCGTTGACATGTTTGTGATTCGTGGCAACACCGTTTCTGCCGAGCATGTTTCAAAGCGGGTCGAACCACTGAATCTAAAAGAGTTCATTTACAAACTTGACGTTCCAGTCATTGTTGGTGGTGCTGCCACCTACACCGCTGCCCTGCACCTGATGCGAACTGGCGCTGCCGGTGTGCTGGTTGGTTTTGGCGGAGGAGCTGCCAGCTCCACCAGAAAAGTACTGGGCATTCACGCCCCGATGGCCACTGCAGTTTCTGATGTGGCCGCAGCCCGCAGGGATTACCTGGATGAATCAGGTGGACGATATGTTCACGTGATTGCCGATGGTGGACTTGGCACCAGCGGCGACATCGTGAAAGCAATTGCTTGCGGAGCAGATGCCGTGATGCTTGGAACAATTTTGGCCAGAGCTGCTGAGGCACCAGGTCGTGGTTGGCACTGGGGACCAGAGGCGGTTAACGCCAAGCTGCCACGTGGTCAAAGAGTCTGGGTTGGATCAGAGGGGCCGATGGAAAACATTCTGCACGGCCCAGCTGAAACTGCCACCGGTAATTCCAACATCATTGGCGCACTAAAGCGCTCAATGGCAACAACTGGTTACTCAGATATCAAAGAGTTCCAGCGCGTCGACATAGTTGTTAATCCTTATCACTAGATGCAACCAACTTTCTTTCAAGTAGCGCGTCGTCCGAAATGGATTGGCGTTTTACTACTGATGGCATTGGTGGCTGCAGTCTTCGCGGGACTAATGCAGTGGCAGCTGAGTAGAACATTTACAGTCGTTGGAATTTCTGAGACTGAACAAGCACCCAGACCACTGAGTGAGTTTGCAATTCCGGGTCAGGTGTTTCCAAATTCCTTTGATCGGCTGGCTACTGTCGAGGTGGAGCTAGACAAAGAAAATGCCAACATTGTTTCCAACCGAATTCAGCTGCGGGATGGTCAGCAGGTAAACGGTTATTGGCTAATCGTGAATTCCAAGGTTGTCGAAAATGAGGCAAGCCTGACTTTGGCAATTGCTTTTAGCGAAGATCCGGCTGAACTTAGCGACTTTGAAATTCCCGAGGGAAAGCTTTTGATTACCGGCTACGTCGAGCCAAGTGAACCGGTGCGGGATGGCGGGGAGTATTTAGGTTCAGTCGCCCTCTCGGAGTTAGTAAATAGGTACTTTGCCGAGCCAACCCCCAGCTACCCAATCTACCTGATTGTGCAGTCGGGCATCGAAACGGACCTGGAGAAGATTGAGATAGGCATCCAGGCCGAGCAGGTTGAGATCAACTGGCTGACTGCCTTTTATGCCATTGAGTGGCTATTTTTCGCTCTGGCTGCCTTCTATTTGTGGGGGAGATTGGTCCAGGATCAGGTACTGAGAGAGCGCGAGTTATAAAACCGTTACCTGAAAATGTTGGTTTCTGCCCGATTCCATCGGTTTTCGGGCAATTTCCTGCTAGTTTCTCTCGAAATACCTTCAAACGGACAATTTCGGAGGCTGACAAGGGTGTTGGCAGAAGAACGCAGACTCAAGCTCATTGAGTGGACTAGGGAAGATGGCCGACTAGACGCCAACCTGGCCGCGTCCAAGCTAGATGTTGCCGTTGAGACCGTTCGCCGAGACCTGGATGTTCTGCAGCGAAGGGGAGCCCTGCGCAGAGTCCACGGTGGAGCCATAGCGCTTGAAAAGTTTGCTCACGAATACACGATCCCTGAGCGCTACAACCGCAACCCTCAGCAAAAGCAACTGGTAGCTGACATTGCTGCCGCTTACATTCCAGAAGAAGGCTGCATCTTTGTTGATGGCGGTACCACCACTGAATGTCTCGCACCGCATCTTCGCGACAAGCCCAAGCTGACGGTTGTGACCAACAACATCACACTCGCATCCAAGCTTGGTGACAGTTCGACTCAGGTAAATATTCTTGGTGGACGAATTCGTCCGGCAACTTTGACAGCGGTTGGTGCAAAGACAGTTGCCGATCTGATGGACTTCAACGCCGTGGTGAGTTTCATCGGTGCTAACGGTATTGGACTTGAAGCAGGCGCCACCGCCTATGACATTGATGAAGCGCTCGTTAAGAAAACCATCATGGCCAGATCTGCTGAGCGAATTTTGTTGGCCGACAGCAGCAAGTTCGGTCCAACCTATCCAGCGAGCTTTGCTGGTTTTGCAGACTTTGATCGTGTCGTTACAAACGTCGATGCGGATCCAACATTGGTTGAAGCATTCAGTTCGGCGGGAGTTGAAGTTGCTCTCGCATAAAAGGTTTCCTCGGTTCTTTGCCGAAACCGAGGGAAAAAGGGTGAGACCGCTTGCGGTTTCGCTTGTTGTATACAACCCCCTAATAGGAAGGTAGTACCCATGGCTAACTTTATTCCCGCAGGCACTGGCGGCCACACTGGCTGGCGTGCAGCGGTACAGAAGCTGGGTGGAAACCTAGCAGGCATGGTGATCCCAAACATCGGTGCATTCATCGCTTGGGGTCTTCTGACTGCTCTGTTTATTCCAACTGGCTGGCTGCCAAATGAGCAACTTGCTGCAATGGTCGGCCCAATGATTATCAACCTGCAACCAATTCTCATCGGTTACACCGGTGGACGTTTGGTACACGGTCAGCGTGGAGCGGTGATTGGTGCCGTTGCAACAGTCGGTGTGATTGTTGGAACCTCTATCCCAATGTTCCTCGGTGCAATGATCATTGGTCCATTGGCAGCTTGGGTTCTAAAGCGCATCGATGCGGTTTTGGACCCAATTACCCCTCCAGGATTCGAAATGCTAATCGGAAACTTCTCCCTTGGTATTGCGGGTCTATTGATGGCAATTCTTGGATTCCTAGGAATTGGTCCAACAGTTAACGCTCTATCGGATGTTCTCGGTGCTGGTGTTCAGACCCTGATTGACACAGGTCTATTGCCACTGGCTTCGCTTCTGGTTGAGCCTGCCAAGATTCTGTTCCTAAACAACGCTATTAACCACGGTGTTCTTGCACCAATCGGTGTTGTTCAGGCAGAAGAAATGGGCAAGTCAATTATGTTCATGCTAGAAACGAACCCAGGCCCAGGTCTTGGAATCTTGGTTGCTTTCTGGCTAGCTGGAAACAGCGTGCTACGCGGAAGCGCACCTGGTGCGATCGTGATCCACTTCCTTGGTGGAATTCATGAGATCTACTTCCCATACGTACTGCTACGTCCAGTATTGGTTCTAGCTGCCATTGCTGGTGGTGCAACTGGTGTTGCAACCTTCCTAGTAACTGGCGTTGGACTGGTGGCAACACCATCCCCAGGATCAATCTTTGCTTACCTTGCAGTAACCCCTCCTGGTAACCACTTTGGTGTGCTCCTTGGAATCCTCCTTTCGGCCACCGTCTCCTTCCTCGTAGCATGGGTCATCCTCAAGGCAACTAAGTCTGGCGATGACGACCTCGCAGCTGCACAAGCTAAGAGCCAAGCTATGAAGACCGGCGGTGCGGAGTAAGCATGGCGAGCATATCTGGAGCCGACGTCAAGCACGTAGTAGTTGCTTGCGAGGCTGGAATGGGATCTTCGGTAATGGTTGCCAAAATGTTGGCCAAGCAGCTGAAGGACAACGGCGTTACCGTTTCTCATTCCCCCGTGAATCAGTTAGCGGAAACTCAGCATGATGTTGTGCTGTGTCATCGCGGATTATCGGCTCGCGCAAAGCAGGCCGTACCAAATTCCCCAGTGATTGTCTTTGACATGTTCCTGGGAGATTTGCGGATTGCTCAGCTGGTCGATGAGATCAAGCGCGGAGCAACCATCAGCGATGAGTAATTTGATTCAAAGGGCCGGGATACTCCTAGATGCCACGGCCTCCTCACCCGAGGAGGCCGTGCGCATCTGCGGTCAACTGCTTGTGCAGTTGGGCGCAGTCAGTGAAGAGTATGCGCAGGCGATGTGGGAGCGGGAGAATGCTTTTTCTTCCGCAATCGGAATGGGATTTGCAATTCCACATGGCACAGACGCCTCACGCAAATATGTGAAGTTCGACCAGTTGGTCTTCCTCAGACTCAATACTGAGATTCAATGGGGGGACGAGCAGGTCAGGGGAGTGCTTGGAATCGCTTCCCAAGGGGATGGGCATGTTGAGATTCTTGGTAATTTCGCAGAGCTTGTCCAGGAAGATGCAGAGCGCGAAGTATTACTCTCAACCGGAGATACTGAGCAAGTTCTGAATCTTCTAAGCAGAGCAGGCTAGAGGAGAAAAAGTGAGCCAGCAGCCAATTGCTGTGCACTTCGGTGCCGGCAACATTGGTAGAGGTCTGATAGGCGCTCGCCTGCAAGAGGCCGGCTACTTCGTAGTCTTCGCCGACGTAAACCAAGAACTTATTGATCAGCTCAACTCAGCTGGCCGCTATGCAATCACTGAGCTTGGTAGCAATCAAAAAGAACAGTCCTACGACAACTATCGTGCTCTGCACTCCGTTGCGGATGCCGATGAACTGATTGACTTTATTGCCAGGGCAGAAATTATTACCGCATCCGTTGGCGCGAGCACGCTCAGTCGAATTGCTCCGCTGATTGAGACGGGTCTTTTGAAAAGAAAAAGCGAACGTTCTGCGGTCGTGATGGCCTGTGAAAATGCCATTAATGCATCTGATCTTCTACATGCATCTATAGAAAACAAAAAAGCAATAGCTAAAAAAGCTGTCTTTTTGAATACCGCAGTTGATCGCATCATCCCAATCCAGCGCTCTGACTCACCGGTTGATGTTGCGGTTGAGTCATTTAGCGAATGGGTGATTGACGTCTCAAGACTTCGTGACACACTTCCAATTCCGGGCACCATCCAGGTTGATGACCTAGAGCCATTTATTGAGCGCAAGCTATACACGGTAAACACCGCTCACTTAGCTGCTGCCTACTTTGGTCAAAGAGCAGGACACGAGACAATCGTTGCCTCACTGCAAGATCCGGAAGTGTTAGAGCTAACCCGTAAAGTCTTGGATGAAACATCTGCTGTGATCAGGGCAAAGCATTCAATCTCGGCCGGTCATCAAGAGAGCTACGTTGCTAAGACTTTGGAGCGAATTTCTAATCCAGCAATTGATGACTACGTGGTGAGAGTTGGCAGAGACCCGCTTCGTAAACTTTCCAGAACCGAGCGATTGATTGGGCCAGCGGCGTATTTCGCCGAACACATTGGCGAGCCCACCGCCCTGCTGGCGCTGATTGACGCTGCTCTTAGCTTTTCCTCGGCTGAGGACAAAGAGGTAGTCCAGCTGCGCTCACTTCTAAGTAAGCGGGAGCCAGCTGATTTGGCATGGGAAGTCTGCGGGATCCCGGCGGACCACCCGCTAGCTGAGGGACTGATTCGACTATTTGATCTGCACAAAAGTGCAGTGAGCCGTAAAGGCTGAGTCACACCCTCACAATTGCTATCATCCCTAGGGACCAAGGAGTTTTTATGGCAACTATTTCCAGCACCGTCACTATCGAAGACCCAATCGGCTTTCACGCTCGCCCAGCCGGTCAGATTGTGAAATTGGTCAAAGACTCTGGTTTAGAAATTCGCATGGGTCGCGTGGGTGACAACCTGGTCAAGGCAAACTCCCCACTATCGCTGATGTCGCTCAAGGGGAAAACCGGTGAGCAGTTGAGCGTCGAGGTTGACACTGACGACGAGGCAAAAGGTCACGAGATTATTGATTCAATCCAGCAATTCCTAAAGGGCTAAAGTGCTGGCGAGCGGAGCGGTTCTAACTGGATTAGGCGTTGGCCTGACAGCAGTCTCTGGCGAAGTTTTCAGAGTCAAGCCGCACCAGCCGCTACCAATTCCAGCCAAGCACCAGGGAGACAAGCCCGCTGAGACGCAGAAGCTCAAGGGTGCAATTGGCCATGTGTCAGAAGAGCTGAAGAAGTTAGCTGAGAAAGCGGGCGAAACATCAGCCGAAATATTTGAAGCCCTGGAAATGATTTTGCAAGACGAGAGTCTGTTTGATGCAGCGATCACTGAAATTGATTCTGGTTGGGAAGCAGCAACAGCATTTGTAAATGCGGTTGAGACATTTGCTGAATTGCTCAGTGGCGACCCAACTTTTGAAGAGCGTCTAGCAGACATTCGAGATTTAGCCAAACGAGTTGCTGCACACATCCACGGAATCTCACTTGGTTTGAATCTGCCAGAAGAGGGACGCTACGTAATTGTTGGCGAGGACTTTTCTCCAGCGGACACTGCCCAGTTCACCAAGGCAGTTGTTGGTGTAATTACGATTCAGGGTGGTCCAACCTCTCACACCGCAATCATCTGCCGATCTAAGTCAATTCCAGCCGTTGTTTCTTGCGGTAGTGCCAAGGACCTGGTTGATGGAGTTCAGGTATTGGTAGATCCGGTTGGTGATCGCGTGGTGGTCGAGGGTAAGGAATCAGATGCCACTCAGGCGATTTCATTTGTTGCCAAATCCACTGAGCCAATCATTCCTGTTCGAGCAAACATCGGATCGCTTGAGGATGCCATCGCAGCTGCCACCACTGCTGCTGTGGGAGTGGGGCTGTTCAGAACTGAACTTCTTTACTTGCAGAGCACTGCTAAGCCAAGCAAAGAAAAGCAAATTGCGTCCTACGCCGAGATTCTGAAGGCTGCGCCAGAGGGCCCAATCGTGGTTCGCACCATCGATGCTGGTAGCGATAAGCCTGTGCCATTTTTGGAAATGCCCAAAGAGGAAAACCCTGCACTCGGTGTTCGAGGATTCAGACTGGTGGTTCCGCACCGCGAATTCATCATTGATCAGCTTGAATCACTGGAAGAAGCTAGAAAGCAATCGGGCCGAGAAGTTTGGGTGATGGCTCCGATGGTTGCCCTGGCAAGTGAGGCAGCTGAATTTTCTGAGCTTGCCCGAAAAGCTGGAAATTTCAAAGTTGGCATTATGGTGGAGACCCCATCCATCATCTATGAGATTCCAAGCCTCAAGGGAATTGTTGATTTTATTTCTGTTGGCACCAACGACCTGTCGCAGTATTTGTTTGCCTCCGATCGCCTGCACCCAAGCCTTGGCAGTTTGCTAAATCCCTGGCAGCCACCTTTGATTCGTGCACTGAGTGAAATTGCCAAGGAGTGCAAGGCGGTTTCTATTTACTCCGGTGTTTGTGGTGAGAGCGCATCAGATCCAGCTTTTGCGGTTGTCTTGGCTGGAATGGGATTTGATTCAGTTTCGTCCTCACGTTCACAGGTTGGGGCGGTCCGCACCGCACTTTCCTCGCTGAATGCCGAGCAGGCTCGAGAGATTAGCCTTGCGGTATTGGAAGCCAAGAGCGCGGATGAGGCTAAGTCAATTGCCCTGGCAAAGCTGAGCTTGCTAGCTGGCTAGACTTTGCCTTATGTCGGCACCGCTTCCCTCTCAAATTCCTCAGATCCGCTCGACCCTGCGCTTTTATAAGGTTTCCTCTTATATAACTGGTTTCTTTTTACTGCTGCTAATGGTTACCTGGGGAATCAGAAGACTTCCGTTTTTAGGATTTGACCTTTGGCTGCTTGGGCCAAATGGCTTCATTACTTTTGAAAGCTATGGCGTTGAGGGGGAGGGGCTACCAACAACCGGCATCAATCTCACGGTTTTGATCTTGATTGTGCACGGCTGGCTCTATGTGGTTTATCTGCTGGCCGACTTTAGGCTTTGGACTTTGATGCGCTGGCCGGTAACCAGATTCCTCTTTATTGCACTGGGAGGAATTGTTCCGTTTTTGAGTTTCTACACTGAGGCAAAATTTGCCAAATTAGCTGAATCGCAACTGAGGGAGCTGGAAAAGTGAAACCAGTCCTAGTGGTTGATTTTGGTGCTCAGTATGCCCAATTGATTGCTAGACGCGTTCGCGAAGCAAGTGTTTACTCGGAAATTGTTCATCACAACATTTCTGCCGATGAAGTCAAGGCTAAAAACCCAGCCGCCATCATTCTCTCCGGCGGTCCGGCCAGCGTTTATGAAGATGGATCTCCGAAGTTAGATCCGAAGATTTTGGAATTGGGAATTCCAGTACTAGGAATTTGCTATGGCTTTCAGATTCTTGCTCAGACTTTGGGTGGGCGAGTAGATAAGACCGGTAAACGAGAGTACGGCGCTACCAAGTTGGCAATTTCAAATGCCGGCGTGCTGCTAGCGGAACAACCAGATTTGCAGGTTTGTTGGATGAGCCACGGTGACCAGGTCATGCAAGCACCAAAGGACTTTGATGTCCTGGCCTCCACCGAAACCACCCCGGTTGCAGCCTTTGAATCAAAAGCTAAAAAGATTTATGGAGTCCAGTGGCACCCGGAAGTCAAGCACTCTGAGCAGGGGCAAAAGGCGCTGGAGAACTTCCTATATAAAGGAGCGGGCATTGAACCAACCTGGACCTCCGGCAACGTCATTGCGGAACAGGTTGAAAAGATTCGTGCTCAAGTTGGTTCAGCAAGGGTTATCTGCGGTCTATCTGGTGGTGTTGATTCAGCGGTTGCAGCAGCCCTTGTTCACAAAGCCGTCGGCGATCAGCTCACTGCAGTCTTTGTTGACCACGGCCTTTTGCGAGCGGGAGAGGCTGAGCAGGTCGAGCGGGATTATGTAGCTGCGACAGGAATTCGACTGGTGGTGGTGAATGCCGAAGATAAGTTCCTGTCGGCCCTTGGCGGAGTCAGTGATCCAGAGCAAAAACGAAAGATCATCGGCCGCGAATTCATCCGAACATTTGAAGAAGCCGAGCGAAAGCTGGTTGCAGAAGCGGCAAAGGACAATGCCCCAATCAAGTTCTTAGTGCAGGGAACTTTGTATCCGGATGTTGTTGAATCCGGTGGTGGGGTAACGGCTGGCATCAAGAGCCACCACAACGTCGGCGGTTTACCAGATGACTTGCAGTTTGAATTGGTTGAGCCACTTCGCACTCTGTTCAAAGACGAGGTTCGTGCAATCGGTAGAGAGCTTGGACTGCCAAGTGAAATCGTTACTCGCCAGCCCTTCCCTGGCCCTGGCCTAGGCATTCGCATTGTCGGTGAAGTCACAAAAGAGAGATTGGATCTTTTGCGCAAGGCGGACGCGATTGTGCGCGAAGAGCTAACAAAAGCCGGACAAGACAAACTGATTTGGCAGTGCCCGGTTGTCTTACTCGCCGATGTGCGATCCGTCGGCGTCCAGGGAGATGGCAGAAGCTACGGCCATCCAATTGTTTTGAGACCTGTTTCCTCAGAAGATGCAATGACAGCGGACTGGTCGAGACTCGACTATGAGCTGCTTGCAAAGATTTCGAATCGAATTACCAATGAGGTGGAGGGTGTCAATCGAGTGGTCTTAGACATCACCTCTAAGCCACCAGGCACCATCGAGTGGGAGTAGCTTTGGAAGTTTTTGGTCACCGCGGTGCCTGCGGCT
>JACCDX010959725.1_pt1 | contig 15411 bp, 13 predicted proteins | sample 7449681 | NCBI WGS metagenome assembly JACCDX01 (sample SAMN15323450, study PRJNA562643) | freshwater metagenome | isolation source: river surface water | place: USA:Blue River Watershed | collected 2017-08-18 | reverse complement strand
GGCCGGCGCGAAAGCTACGCCCACGTGCCCATGCCGCGCATGACCAACACCTACATGCTGGGCGGCCAGGACGACCCGCAGGAGGTCATGGCCTCCATCAAGAAGGGCCTGTACGCCACCACCTTCGGCGGCGGCCAAGTCGACCTCACCAGCGGCAAGTTCGTGTTCTCGGCCAGCGAGGCTTCCTGGGTCGAAACCGGCAAGATCCAGTACCCCGTCAAGGGCGCCACCATCATTGGCAACGGGCCGGACGCGCTGACCCGCGTCAGCATGATCGGCAACGACATGAGCCTGGACACGGGTGTCGGCGTGTGCGGCAAGGAAGGCCAGAGCGTGCCCGTGGGCGTGGGCCAGCCCACGCTGCGCATCGACGGGCTGACCGTCGGCGGCACGGCCTGATCGACGGCGCGGGCGCGGCGGCGGCGCCCTGGGCGGCCGGCTCGGTGCCGCGCTGCAATCGATGTTGAGGCGCTCGGGCGCGGTAGCCGGGCGTTGCCCGCCGCCCGGCGGCGCGCGCGCGGATGTGGCAGCCGGCGAGGCAAAACTACCGGAATGGCGTTTCCGCAACGATTGCAGCGCCAGCGTGCAGCGGCCGGCTCGGGGAACATCCAGGGGGTGAAGAAAGTTTGCTCGCCCTCCTGTTGAATGAAGCTGCGCTCCGTGTCCCGCGGGTTCCTGGCGGCCGTGCTGTCGGTGCTCGCCGCGAATCTGGCGTTCCTGGTCGTGATCTCCGACGGCGTGGACTCCGTGCGCGCCTCGGTGGGCGCGCGGGACGCCACGGCTGAATTCGTCCAGGGCCTGGAGCGCGACAACGAACGCCTGGCGCAGCTCGTCCAGAGCTTCACGACGACCGGCAAGCCGGCCTATCTGCGGGCGTATTACGAGATCCTCGCCCGCCGCGACGGCGAGGTGGCGCCCGGCGCGGCAACGGCCGACCCGCAGCCGTCGCCGGGGTTGCTGCTGCGGATGCAGGCGCTGAAGTTCTCTTCGCAGGAGCTGGCGCTGGTGCGCCATGCGCTGACGACGGCGGCACGCATGCAGGCGCTGGAGAAGATCGCGTTCGCGGCCACCCAGGGGCTCTACGACACCGGCCGGCGTGAATTCATCTCCGAAGGCGTGCCGGACCTCAACTTCGCCATCAGCCTCGTGCATGCGCCCGACTACGAGGCGCTGCGCAGCAATTTGCAGGCTGCGGTGGCCCAGCTGCACGAGGTTTCCCGGGCGCGCACCACGCAGGAGCTGGACGACACGCACCGCCGGCTCAACAACTCGCTGCGGGCCGCCGTGGTGGGCGATCTGCTGCTGCTGCCGCTGCTGATCGCGGCGTTCATCTTCATGAACCGGCGCGTGCTGGCGCCCATCGGGCAACTGGGCGAGACGGCCTATCGCTTCTCGTCGGGCGACTTCTCGGCGCGCACGGCCGTCGGCGCCAGTCGGGTGCGCGAACTCGGCACGCTGGCGCGCACGCTGGACGACATGGCCGACGCCATCACGCGAGACCTGCAGCGCCGCGACGCCGACCACCTGCTGCTGCGCGAGGCGCATGACGCGGCCGCTGCGGCGACGCAGGCCAAGTCGCGCTTCCTGGCCAACATGAGCCACGAGATCCGCACGCCCATGAACGCCATCATGGGCATGACGCACCTGGCCCTGCAGACCGAGCTCACGGCCGAGCAACGCAACTACCTGGAGAAGTCCGACGGGGCGGCGCGCATGCTGCTCGCGCTCATCAACGACGTGCTGGACTTCTCCAAGATCGAGGCGGGCAGCATGAGCATCGAGGAGGCGCCGTTGCGGCTCGAGAACGTCGTCTCGCAGGCGATCGCGCTGGTGCGGCACTCGGCGCAGGCCAAGGAGCTGGAGCTACTGTGCGACTACGCCGACGCCTCGTTGCTGACCAGCCGCGGCACGCTGCGCGGCGACGCGCTGCGCCTGCAGCAGGTGCTCGTGAACCTGCTGTCCAACGCCGTGAAGTTCACGCCGACCGGCCAGGTGCGGCTGACGGTGGGCAGCACCCAGGGCGATGCCGACGACGCCCGCGTGCGGCTGAGCTTCGTCGTGCAGGACACCGGCATCGGCATGGACGGCACGCAGATCGGCAAGCTGTTCCGCGAGTTCGCGCAGGCCGATGCGTCCACGACGCGGCGTTTCGGCGGCACCGGCCTGGGCCTGGCCATCACACATCGGCTGGTCACGCTGATGGGCGGCACCATCCAGGCCACCAGCAAGCCCGGCGTGGGCAGCCGCTTCGAGGTGCGGCTGCCGCTGCCGCTGGACGCGGACGCGCCGGCGGCCGTCTGCCCGCCTGCTGCGGCCACCGCGCGGGTGTTGGTGGTGGAAGACCAGACCGACACCTTCATGGCGCTGCTGAGCCAGGTGCTGTCGCTGGGCGTCAGCGCGCGCGGCCACCTGGCCCGCGCCACGACGGCCAAGGAGGCGCTGAGCCTGCTGGCCCAGGCCCAGCGCGACGGCACGCCGTTTGATCATGTGCTGCTGGACTGGGTGCTGCCCGACGCGACCGGCGGCACCGTGCTGGCGCAGATGCAGGCGCAGCAGCCCGGCCTGCGCATCGCGGTCATGTCGGCCTATGGCAGCGAGGAGGTGCGCCATAGCGTGCGCACGGCCGGCGTGACGGACTTCATCGACAAGCCGGTGCTGCCCGAGGACCTGCGCCAGCTGTTCGTGCCGGCGGCAGCGGCCCGGCGGCCCGCCGGTGGTGACCGGCTCGATGGCCTGCGGGCGCTGCTCGTCGAGGACAACGCGCTGAACCAGGAGATCGCCAGCGGCCTGCTGCGCCAGCGCGGCGCCGAGGTCGAGCTGGCGGGCAACGGCCTGGAGGCGCTGGAGCTGCTGGCGTCGCGCGGGGCGGGGCATTTCGATGTCGTGCTGATGGACTTGCAGATGCCGGTGCTCGACGGCCTCGAGGCCACGCGGCGGCTGCGCGCGATGCCGGGCTTCGAGTCGCTGCCGGTGCTTGCCATGACGGCGCATGCGCTGGACGACGAACGCGATCGCTGCATGGCCGTCGGCATGCAGGGGCACATCGCCAAGCCGCTGAACATCGAGCGCTTCATCGCGAGCCTGGCGCCTTACCGCCGCGAGACCCGCGCGGCCTTGCCGCCGCCGACCGTGCCGCCGGCTGCCGAGCCGGTGAGCCTGCCGCCCATGCCGGCGCTGGATGTGCGGGCGGCGCTGCAGCGTTTCGACGGGCGCGAGGCGCTGTACCGGCGCACGCTGCTGGGGTTTGCCGGCAGCCACGGCAACGGCCTGGCCGATTGGTGGCGGCTGCTGGCCGAGGGGGGCTTTGACGAGTTGCGCCGCGAGGTGCACACCTTGCATGGGCTGGCCGGCACGATCGGCGCCGAGGCACTCGCTGAACAGGCGCGGCAGCTGGAGCGGGCCGTGGTGAGCCGCGACGCGGCCGGCATCGAGGCCGGCCTGCCGCGCGTGGCGCAGTTGCTGGCCGAGGTGGTGGGGCAGATCGAGGCGGCGCTGGCGCCCGCCCCGCCGTGGATGAGCAGCCTGACGCCGCCATCCGCCGGCACGTCGGCGCCGCGGGCGGGCGAGCTGGCGGAGTTCCGACGGCTGCTGCAAACGGCGGACAGCCAGGTGCTGGACTGGTGGCAGGCGCATCAGCAGGGTCTGCGCGAGTTGCTGCCGCCGCCGACGCTGCGCCGCCTGGCGCAGGCGATGAACGCGCTGGACTTCGACGCGGCCCTTGCTGCCCTGCCGGAGGCCCGCCCATGAGCCCGGTCGACACGCAACTGGCGCAAGACCCGGCGCCGCCTCAGGCCACCGTGCTGGTGGTCGACGACACGCCGGCCAACCTGACGCTGATGGCTCAGGTGCTGCGGCCGCACTGGCGCGTGCAGTTGGCCGTGTCTGCCGACAAGGCGCTGGCGCTGGCGAGCCAGGCGCCGCCGGATCTCGTGCTGCTGGACATCATGATGCCCGGCGTCGACGGCTACGAAGTCTGCCGCCGTCTCAAGGCCGACGAGCGCACGCGCGACGTGCCGGTGATCTTCCTGACCGCGCTGTCGGGCGCGGCAGACGAGACCACGGCCTTCGACGCGGGTGCGGCCGACTTCGTGACCAAGCCCTTCAACGCCGTGACGCTGTTGTCGCGCGTGCGAACGCACCTGGCGCTGAAGCTGGCGCAGGACCGCTTGCGGGGGCGCAATGCCGATCTGTCGGGCGAGGTGAGCCGGCGCCGGCGCGAGGTGGAGGCGCTGCGCGACACGACGCTGTTCGTCATGGTCGCGCTGGCGGAGTTCCGCGACGGCGATACCGGGGCCCACATCCAGCGCACCCAGGAGTACGTCCGGGTGCTGGCCGGTTGGCTGGTGGCGCAGGGCAGGGCGGAGCGGCTGACGCCAGGGGATATCGACGCGCTGGCCCGCTCGGCGCCGTTGCATGACATCGGCAAGGTGGCCATTCCCGACCAGATCCTGTTGAAGCCCGGCCGGCTGTCTGCCGAGGAGTGGGCCGTCATGAAGACGCATGCGACGGCGGGTGCGGAGCTGCTGCAGCGGGCCATCGACCGCCTGGGCGACGACGCCGGCGCGCTGTTGCGCTACGGGCTGCAGATCGCCCGCCACCACCATGAACGCTGGGACGGCAGCGGCTACCCCGACGGCTTGGCCGGCGCGGCCATTCCGCTGGCGGCGCGACTGATGGCCGTGGCCGATGTGTACGACGCGTTGATCAGCCAGCGCCCCTACAAAGACCCCATGCCGCACGAGCAGGCCGTCGAGTTCATCTCGGCGGGCAGCGGGACGCAGTTCGATCCGCAGGTCGTGGCGGCGCTGCAGGCCTGCCAGGCGGAGATGCATGCCATCGCGGAGCGATTCCATGACTGAACTTCTGCGTGCACCAGAGTGGCGGCTGCCCAGCCTCGCCGCAGCGGCCTTGCTGGCCACGTTGTGTGCCGTGCCGGCGCAGGCACAAGACCTGTCATGGGCGGCGTTCGGCACGCTGGGCTATGCCCGCTCCAACCGCGACTACGCCTATCTGCGCCACATCGACAGCGACGGCACGCTGCAGGCGGACAGCGTGCTGGGCGTGCAGGCAGACCTGCGTTTCGGCCCGCAGTGGTCGGCCACCGTGCAGCTGAAGGCGGCGCCTTCGCTCAAGAGCGATGCGCGCTGGGACCTGACGCCCGCCTGGGCCTTTCTCGCCTGGCGGCCGGGCGACGACTGGCTGCTGCGTGCCGGCAAGATGCGCGTGCCGCTGTACCTCAATTCCGAGGCCCTGGACGTCGGCGTGACCTACGACCTGGCGCGGCTGCCGGTGGAGATGTATTCCATCGTGCCGTCGTCGGACTTCGTTGGCGCCGCCGCCGCTAGAACCTGGACGCTGGGCGAGCGCGAGCTGGCGCTGGACGCCTATGCGGGCGAGATCGGCACCACGGCGCGCTTCTGGCTGCGCGACGGCCTGCCGCCGCAGATCGGGGCCGGTGCGAGCTTTCGCGAGATTCGCGTGCGATCGGCCGGCCTCGTGCTGACGATGCGCTCGGCCAGCGGCAGCTGGCGCGCGGGTGTGCACAGCGCGCGCACGAGCATGCGCAGCGGGGCGCCGATGGTGGTGTCCTACCCCTTCGTCGAGCTGGCACCCGGCCTGGGCTACTACCAGGTCAGCGACCAGTTGCCTGGCCCCGGCGTGCGCGTGGCCGACAGCGTGCGCAACCTCATCTACACGGTGGGCGCGGACCAGGCGTTGGCGCCCGGCTGGCGCGTCATGGCGGAGTTTGCGGCCACGGTGCAGCATGGCACCGAGTTGGGGTCGGACTCGCGGGGCGGCTATGTGGCGCTCCTCCACACGATGGGGCGTTTCACGCCCTACGTGAGTTGGGCGCGCCTCAAGTCCAGCGATGGCCGGCTCGACTGGGCCGAGCGCCTGACGAACAACGGCTTGCCGGCGACGATCCCGGGCGCGGCGTTGATCAATGCCGCGCAGCGCGTGGCCGGCGAGGCGGGCTATGCGGTGGACCAGCGCACGCTGGCCGTCGGGGCGTCGTACGCGGTGCGTCAGGGGCAGAAGGTCAAGCTCGCGTGGTCGCACACGCGCATCGGGCGGCTGAGCCGCTTCGTGGACACGCTGCCCGGCAGCGACACGCCGTCCCGCACGGGCATCGACGTGCTGTCGGCCAGCTACAGCTTCAGCTTCTGAGGGCGGCTGCATGAGCACCTTTCTCCGATCGCTGCTGTGCACGCTGGCCCTGTGGCTGGGGACCGCCCATGCCGGAGACGACGCTGCCGTCGTCGTCATCGGGCATGCGAACGTCGCCCGCGTGGATGCGGCCACGCTGCAGCGGCTCTACATGGGCCGCACCATCGAGGTGGCCGGCGCGCCGGTCGTCGTCGTTCACCAGCGCAGCGCCAGCGACGCGCGTGGGCACTTCCTGAAACTGGTGCTGGCCACCGACGAGGAGCATTACGCCTCCTACTGGACCGTGCGCCGCCATGTGGGCAAGGGCGCACCGCCCCGGGAGTTTGCGAGTGCGGCCGAGCTGATCGCCTATGTGCAGGCCACGCCGGGGGCCATCGGCTACGTCGCCGCGGCCGATGTGAAGCCGGGCTTGAACGTCATCTACCGGGCGCGGCCGTGACGATGGGTGCAACTGCCCCTTGCCTCGTCGCGAAGCCCACCTGCGCGCGTTGGCGTGCTAGATTCCCGGCCATGTCGTGCCGTCGCGCCTACTTTGCGTTTTTTTGGTTCTTCTGCTGCCCCCCGGCGCAGGAGAGGTGAACGCGCAGGCGCAAACCGAATCCCCTGAAACCGCCGGGTCCCAAGCCCGGCGGTTTTTTTTATCTCAAAGGTGCCCGTAGATGAATGCGACCCAGCCTCAGTCCGTCGAACCCGAAGCCCAGCGCTGGTATTCGCAGGACGACAAGACCAGCGCCACCGACGACGAGCGCATCCTCGACATCACGCCGCTGCCGCCGCCGGAGCACCTGATCCGCTTCTTCCCCATCCGCGGCACGGCGATGGAAGGGCTGATCAGCCAGACCCGCCAGCGCATCCGCAAGATCATGAGCGGCGAGGACGACCGGCTGCTGGTGGTCATCGGGCCGTGCTCCATCCACGACCCGGCCGCCGCGCTTGAATATGCCCGCAAGCTGATGGCCGAGCGGGAGCGGCATGCCGACACGCTGGAGATCGTCATGCGCGTCTACTTCGAGAAGCCGCGCACGACGGTGGGCTGGAAGGGCCTCATCAACGACCCCTACCTGGACGAGAGCTACCGCATCGACGAAGGCCTGCGCATCGCGCGCCAGCTGCTGCTGGAGATCAACCGGCTGGGTATGCCAGCGGGGTCGGAATTCCTCGATGTGATCTCGCCGCAGTACATCGGTGACCTGATCTCCTGGGGCGCCATCGGCGCGCGCACCACCGAGAGCCAGGTGCATCGCGAGCTGGCCTCGGGCCTGTCGGCGCCCATCGGCTTCAAGAACGGCACCGACGGCAACATCAAGATCGCCACCGACGCCATCCAGGCGGCGGCGCGCGGCCACCATTTCCTGTCCGTGCACAAGAACGGCCAGGTCGCCATCGTCGAGACCCGCGGCAACCCGGATTGCCACGTCATCCTGCGCGGCGGCAAGGCGCCCAACTACGACGCGCAGAGCGTGGCCGCCGCCTGTGCGGACCTGGACAAGGCCAAGCTGCCGCAGCGCTTGATGGTGGACTGCTCGCATGCCAACTCCAGCAAGCAGCACAGCCGCCAGCTGGACGTCGCGCGCGACATCGCCGGCCAGCTGCGCGAGGGCAGCAACGCCATCTTCGGCGTCATGGTGGAAAGCCACCTGAACGACGGCGCCCAGAAGTTCACGCCCGGCCAGGACGATCCCGCCACGCTGCAATACGGCAAGAGCATCACCGACGCCTGCCTGGGCTGGGGTGACTCGCTGGCGGTGCTGGATGTGCTGAGCGAGGCGGTCAGGGCGCGCCGCTGATCAGGGCTGGGCGCCTTCCGCCATCGCGCGGATGGCGTCCAGGCTTGGAAAGCTCGATTGCCCCGCACCCACCAGCGGGTAGTACATGACATCTGTTCTGAGCATGTACTTGGTGCCCGCGGTAACGATGGAGCCGCGATGGCGCAGGCGGTGTGGGAAGACGACGACGTCACCTTGCTCGCCGCGAACCTCTTTTTGCGAGCCCTCGACGTCGAAGGTGGTTTCGCCGCCTTGATAGCCGTCGCTGAGATAGATCAGCAGCGTCAGCTGGCTGCGTTCGCCGTTGCTGCGCTCGAACGGGCCGTCGACATGCCAGTCGAACTTCTGCGCCGCCGCGTAACGGTAGAAGCGGAAGCGCTCGTTCAGACCGGAGAGGCCGCGCGCCGTCCACACAGGCGGCAAGTCCAAGGCGACGCGCCGCCATACCTCCAGCGCGAGCTCGGTGCTGTCGAAGATGACACGGTCGTTGTTGCGCACCTCGCTTTCGAAGCGCACGCCGGTTTCGGTATTGATGGTGGCCGGCTCGAAGCCGAAGCCTTCAGCCTGCTGGATGAAGCGCGCGCAGTCGGCGGATGAGAAGACTTGGGGCAGGCGAAAGATGCCGTGCCCGAGGTTGTGCGAAGTGGTCATGGCGAGATGGGTTTACGCTGATGGGTTTGGTGCCGGCCCGCTCTTGAAATTGGCGCGCCCGGCCTCAGGTGGCCGCCCTCAGGGCGGCGATGCCCGGCGATTCCCTAAAGTCTTTTCATTGCCATGACCAAGCAAACCCACGCCTTCCAAGCCGAAGTCAAACAGATTCTGCACCTCGTCACGCACAGCCTGTACTCCAACAAGGAGATCTTCCTGCGTGAGCTGGTCAGCAACGCCAGCGACGCCTGCGACAAGCTGCGCTTCGAGGCGCTGGACAACGCCGCGCTGTTCGAGGATGCGCCCAACCTGGAGGTACGCGTCAGCTTCGATGAGGAAGCCAAGACGCTGACCATCAGCGACAACGGCATCGGCATGAGCGCCGAAGAGGCCGCGTCGCACCTGGGCACCATCGCCAAGAGCGGCACGCGCGAATTCATGGCCAAGCTCGAAGGCGACCAGAAGAAGGACGCCCAGCTCATCGGTCAGTTCGGTGTGGGTTTCTACTCGGGCTTCATCGTCGCCGACCGCATCACCGTCGAGACGCGCCGCGCCGGGCTGCCGGCCGATCAGGGCGTTCGCTGGACCAGCGAGGGCACCGGCGAGTACGAGATCGAGACCATCACCAAGGCCGGTCGCGGCACCGACGTCATCCTGCACCTGCGCGAGGGTGAAGAGGAGTTCCTGAAGACCTGGCGCGTCAAGTCGACCATCGCCAAGTACAGCGACCACATCTCGCTGCCCATCCTGATGAAGAAGGAGACCTGGGACGCCGAGAACGCCAAGCAGGTCATCACCGACGAATGGGAGCCGGTCAACAAGGCCTCGGCGCTGTGGAGCCGCGCCAAGAGCGACATCACGCCCGAGCAGTACGAGGAGTTCTACAAGCAGATCAGCCACGACAGCGAGGCGCCGCTGATCCACACGCACAACCGCGTGGAAGGCCGCAGCGAGTACACGCAGCTGCTCTACATCCCGGCCAAGGCGCCGTTCGACCTGTGGAATCGCGACAAGCGCGGCGGCGTGAAGCTGTACGTCAAGCGCGTCTTCATCATGGACGACGCCGAGGCGCTGATGCCGGTCTACCTGCGCTTCGTCAAGGGCGTGATCGACTCGGCCGACCTGCCGCTGAACGTGAGCCGTGAGCTGCTGCAGGAAAGCCGCGATGTGAAGGCCATCCGCGAGGGCTCGACCAAGCGCGTGCTGGGCATGCTGGAGAGCCTGGCCAACAGCGAGGACGAGGCCGAACGCGCCAAGTACGCGGCATTCTGGAAGGACTTCGGCCAGGTGCTGAAGGAGGGCATCGGCGAGGACCACCAGAACCAGGAGCGTCTGGCCAAGCTGTTCCGCTTTGCGTCCACGCAGGCCGACGAAGGCGTCAGCCTGGCCGACTATGTGAGCCGCATGAAGGACGGCCAGGAGGTCATCTACTACATCACCGCCGACTCGCTGGCCGCCGCCAAGCACAGCCCGCAGCTGGAGATCTTCCGCAAGAAGGGCATCGAGGTGCTGCTGCTGGTGGACCGGGTGGACGAGTGGATGCTCAGCCACCTCTACGAGTTCGATGGCAAGCAGCTGCAGTCGGTCGCCAAGGGCGCCGTCGACCTGGGCAAGCTGCAGGACGAGGACGAGAAGAAGAAGGCCGAGGAGACGGCCGAAGCCTTCAAGCCGCTGCTGGACAAGCTGAAGGACGCGCTGAAGGACCGCGCCAAGGATGTGCGCGTGACGACGCGCTTGGTCGATTCGCCGGCCTGCATCGTTGTCGAGGAGGGCGACGTCAGCGGCCATCTGGCGCGCCTGCTGAAGCAGGCAGGCCAGGCGGCGCCGGTCTCGCTGCCGACGCTGGAGATCAACGCCGAGCACGCGCTGGTCAAGCGGCTGGACGGCAGCGCGCATTTCGACGAGCTGGCCCAGGTGCTGTTTGACCAGGCTGTGCTGGCCGAAGGCGGTCACCTGGAAGACCCGGCGGCCTACGTGAAGCGCGTCAACGCGCTGCTGATCGGCTGAACGACGCGGCGTTGCCGCGCTGCCGTCACCGGCCCGGATTTGTCATGTCGCCGACGTGACAGCCGGGCCGTTGCTGTTGTCGTTTTGTGTGGATTTGTGACGGGAATGACACAGGTACGGCTCGTTGGGCTTCCCCTCGCGGCCGGTCGTCGCTACCCTCCTAGGGTTTGTACCGACCGTCTGCCGTTTCATGGTCCTGAATGAGCCGCGTGACTCCGTCACCGCACAGCCTGTTGCCGGGCTGACCCACCGTCTGGTGCTGCGACCGCCGCGAGACAGCGATCTCGACACCATGGTGGCCCTCTACGCCGACCCTGCCGTCACCCGCTTCTGCGTCGCTGCGACGCCGCATGGCCGAGACGCCACGCGGGCCCAGTTGCAGGCGTGGATCAGCCATTGGCAGGCGCATGGTTTCGGCCACTGGGCGATCGCCGAGCGCGAACGGCCCGACGCCTTGATCGGCTTCGGTGGCCTGATGCATCGCAGCGTTGCGGGTCATGTCGGGCTCTTCCTGTACTACCGCTTCAATCCGCAGGCCTGGGGGCGGGGGCTGGCTTCCGAGATGGCGTTGCACGCGCTGGGTCAGGCTTTCGACCAGCGTCACGAGCCGGCCGTTGCCGCAGCGGTGCTGCCCAGCAATGCCCCGACGCGCAAGACGCTCGAAGGGCTGGGGATGCGGCCCAAGGGCACCTTGTCCGACGGCCCCGGCAATGCCGCGTCGCTGTTGTACGAGCTGACCGCCGAGCGCTGGGCCGCGCTGCCGCGCCCCGCGCCTGCGGTGGTGGCGTTCGCGGCTTAGGCTTCAGGTCATGCGCATGGGGATGGTCACCGGGCCGTCGTTGACCAGGTGCACCTGCATGTCCGCCCCGAATTCGCCGCTCGCGACCACCGCATGCTGGCGGCGCGCGAACGTCAGCGTGTGGTCATAGAGACGTCGCCCCAGTTCGGCCGGCGCGGCGCCTGAGAAGCTGGGCCGGTTGCCGCCCTGGGTGTCGGCCGCGAGCGTGAACTGGCTGACGATGAGCAGCCCGCCGGCCACGTCCTGCACGCTGCGGTTCATCTTGCCCGCGTCGTCGCTGAAGACGCGCAGCTTCAGCACCTTGGCGATCAGTTTCTCGGCCGTCGCCTCGGTGTCGGCGGGCTCGGCGCACACCAGCATCAGCAGGCCCTGGCCGATCTGGCCGATGACCTGACCGCCCACTTCCACGCGGGCCTCACGAACACGTTGCAGCAGGGCGATCACACGAGATCCTTGGGGTCGTCGAAATGGGCTTCCACGTCCATGGGCAGCAATTGGATGGTGGCGCGCAGGCCCGGCAAGGCCTGCATCAGCGCCTGCTCGACGGCCGAGCGCTGGCGCGCGGCCTGACCGAGCGACCAGGTGGCCGGCATGTGCATGTGCAGGTCCACGAAGCGGCGCTGGCCGGCGACGCGGCTGACGATGTGGTCAAAGCGCACGGTCTCGGGCTGGCGAAAGCCCTCCAGCACGGCCTGCACGCGCGCCATGGCCTCGGCGTCGAGCGCCGTGTCCATGAGGCCCTGGCTGGAGCGGCGGATCAGGTGCACGCCTTCGCGCAGGATGTTGGCGGCCACGACGATGGCCAGCAGCGGGTCCAGCCATTGCCAGCCGGTGGCCATGACGCCCAGCAGGCCGGCCACCACGCCGGCCGAGGTCCAGACGTCTGTGATCAGGTGCCGCGCGTCGCCCTCCAGCGCGACGGAGTGCACCTCGCGCGCTTTGCGCAGCATGGCCCAGGCCATCGCGCCGTTGAGCGCCGAGCTGACGATGGCCAGCGCCACGCCCAGCCCCACGCTGTCCAGCGGCTGCGGGTGCTGCCAGCGCTCGGCGGCGCCCCAGATGATGCCCAGGCCCGCCGCGATGATGAGGATGCCCTCGAAGCCGCTGGAGAAGTATTCGGCCTTGTGGTGGCCGTAGGGGTGCTCGGCGTCCGGCGGCTGCGCGGCCAGCGTCACCATCGCCAGCGCGAACATCGCGCCGGCCAGGTTGACGAGGGATTCCAGCGCATCGGCCGCCAGGCTGACGGAACCTGTCCACCACCACGCGGCCGTCTTCAAGGCGATGGTGACCACCGCTGTCGCGATGGAGAGCTTCAGGTAGGCACTGGCTTGCATCCCGCCATTTTGTCGCCATGCCCCCTGTTCAGGGCTCAGGTGGGTCATCGCCTGGCGGGTCACGGGCGCTCCCTAGAATGCCCGCCATTCCCCGGAGCCCGACGCATGACCAGTCCCCACCTCACCGACGTTTCCCACATCGCGCCGCGCGAGAAGGCCGAGATCCTCTCCCAAGCCCTGCCTTACATCCGCAAGTTCCACGGCAAGACCATCGTCATCAAGTACGGCGGCAACGCCATGACGGACCCGGAGCTGCAGAAGGACTTCGCCGAGGACGTGGTGCTGCTCAAGCTCGTGGGCCTGAACCCGGTGGTGGTGCACGGTGGCGGCCCGCAGATCGAAGACGCGCTCAACAAGCTGGGCAAGAAGGGCCACTTCATCCAGGGCATGCGCGTGACCGACGCCGAGACCATGGGCGTCGTCGAATGGGTGCTGGCCGGTGAGGTGCAGCAGGACATCGTGGGCCTCATCAACGCCGCCGGCGGCAAGGCCGTGGGCCTGACGGGCCGCGACGGCGGCATGATCCGCGCCCGCAAGATGAAGATGGCCGACAAGGACGACCCCAGCAAGGAACACGACATCGGCCAGGTGGGCGAGATCACCGCCATCGACCCGGCCGTGGTGAAGGCGCTGCAGGACGACCAGTTCATCCCCGTCATCAGCCCCATCGGCTTTGGCTCGAAGAACGAGAGCTACAACATCAACGCCGACCTGGTGGCCTCGAAGCTGGCCCAGGTGCTCAAGGCTGAGAAGCTGGTGCTGCTGACCAACATCCGGGGCGTGCTCGACAAGGCCGGCCAGTTGCTGACCGACCTGACGGCCCGCGAGATCGACGAGCTGATCGAAGACGGCACCATCAGCGGCGGCATGATCCCCAAGATCGAAGGCGCCATCGATGCCGCCAAGAGCGGCGTGAATGCCGTGCACATCGTCGACGGCCGCGTGCCCCATGCCATGCTGCTGGAGATCCTGACCGATCAGGCCTACGGCACGATGATCCGCTCGCACTGAGCGCTGGCCGGTCGATTCACATGCAACCCAATCCTCACAAGGTGCACACCGGCGCCAAGCGCGTCTGGTATGCCACCAAGTACTCGTACGAAGGCTTGTTTGCCGGCCTTCGGCACGAGAGTGCTTTCCGCCAAGAATCATTCCTTGCGGCCTTGATGCTGCCTGCAGCGTTCTGGGTGGGGCAGGGCTGGGTCGAGGTCAGCATCTTGTGCATCACCGTGGTGCTGGTGCTCATCACCGAGATGCTGAATTCGGCCATCGAGGCCGTGGTGGATCGCGTGTCGTTCGAGAAGCACGAGCTCTCCAAGCTCGCCAAAGACTACGGCAGCGCAGCGGTGCACATGAGCCTGATGCTGTGCCTCTTCGTCTGGCTCGCCGCGCTCTATCACCGGTTTGCCGCTTGAGGCTTGCATGAGCCGAAGCCATGGCCTGGTGTGGTTGTTCGACCTGGACAACACCCTGCACGATGCCAGCCATGCCGTGTTTTGGCGGCTCAATGGCGCGATGACCGACTACATCGTGCAGCACCTGGGCCTGCCGCACCACGAGGCCGATGCCTTGCGCGTGGGCTACTGGCGCCGCTATGGCGCAACCTTGCTGGGCCTGGAGGCTCATCACGGTGTGCGTGCTGCGCACTTCCTGGCTGAAACCCACATGCTGCCCGGCTTGGAGGGGCAATTGCGCATGGCCCCGGTGGACCGTGCCGCGCTCAAGCGCCTGCCGGGCCGCAAGTTCCTGCTGACCAATGCCCCAGCCGACTACGCCCGGCGCGTGCTGACCACGCTGGATTTGGCCAGTTGCTTCGAAGGCGTCATGGCCATCGAGGACATGCGCATGTTTGGCAGCCTGCGGCCCAAGCCCGACACCCGCATGTTGCGCCACGTGCTGGCGAAATTGAAGGTGCCCGCGCACCGCGCCGTGCTGGTCGAAGACACCGTGGCCAACCTGCGCAGCGCCCGTCGCCTGGGACTGCGCACCGTGTGGATGCAGCGTTACCTGCGCGGCAACCCGCATGGCCCCGAGGCGGGCATCGGCCTGCATGGCCGCCCGGCTGTGATTGACCAACGCTTGCGCCGTTTGCATGATTTGCTGCGTCGCGCCTGAGTGCGCACGCCCATGTGGCCACGCTGGGGCCCTACACTCGCTGCATGGCTTCCTCACCCGCTGACACCTTGCTGCTGCGCGCCGAACGCCTGGTCGCGCAACTCGAACGCCTGCTGCCCCACACCCTGGAGGCGCCCGATTGGGGCGCGGCCGTGGCGTGGCGCTACCGCCGCCGTGGCGGCGGCTCGCCCTGGGGCGGCGCGGTGCTGGAGCCCGTGCGCCACGTGGCCCGCATCACCTACGACGACCTGCAAGAGATCGACACCCAGAAGGCCCGTTTTGCACGCAATCTGGCCCAGTTCGTCGCCGGTCGCACGGCCAACAACGTGCTGCTGTCGGGCGCGCGCGGCACGGGCAAGTCCTCGCTGATCAAGGCCGGTCTGCACGCCCATGCGCAAGCCGGCCTGCGCCTCATCGAGGTCGACAAGGCCGACCTGGTGGACCTGCCCGATCTGGTCGAGCTGGTCAGCGGCCGCGCCGAGCGCTTCATCGTCTACTGCGACGACCTCAGCTTCGACGAGGGTGAGCCCGGCTACAAGGCGCTCAAATCTCAGCTCGATGGCACGATCTCGGC
>JACCDX011124493.1_pt1 | contig 15414 bp, 8 predicted proteins | sample 7449681 | NCBI WGS metagenome assembly JACCDX01 (sample SAMN15323450, study PRJNA562643) | freshwater metagenome | isolation source: river surface water | place: USA:Blue River Watershed | collected 2017-08-18 | reverse complement strand
CTTTCTTCTTGCCTCTCGAGCTCTCACTCGTTCGGCCGTGGCGGTTGGTGACCTCAGCGAGCTTTCGCTCGCTCCTCAAGAGGCCGAAGCCGTCTCTCGGTCACCCACGCCTTCTCTGCGAAGGCTGTTTCGGCGTCAAGAAGAATTCGCTTCTCTCGTCGCCGCGGCTCTCGCCGCACTCGGCTCGCCACGTCTCCGCAGTCTCGCCCAGCCCCATTGATATGTCCTGCTGGAAGGCGGGCGTCAACGCGCCCGCCTTCTTTTTCTACGGAACGTCTTCTGTCGCCGACGCAGAAGCGCAGTCCGAATCTGCGGAATCGCTGAACGTATCGCCGTCGTTGTCGACGCCGTCATTGCACGTGCCTGTGCCGAAGCCGGCCTCCGCAGAGCTCGGTTCCGTACAGTCCGGGTCGGAGGCGTCGGTCCAGCCGTCGCCATCGTCGTCCGTTCCGTTCTCGCAGCCAGCCGGGCCGGGCTCGCCCTCGCTCTCGCCAAAAGCGTCCGCGCAGTCGGCGTCCATGGCGTCCGTCGCGCCGTCGCCCTCGTTGTCGAGACCGTCGTTGCAGGCGCTCGTGCCCGGGCCGACTTCAGCGTCGCCCGTCAGGCAGTCCGGATCATCGAGATCCGTCCAGCCGTCCAGGTCGTCGTCTGTGCCGTCTTCGCAGCTACCTGGCAGCGGTGCCGCCTCATCGGCGTCCGTTGGCCCGGTGCAGTCGAGGTCGGCGCTGTCGGTGACGCCGTCGCCGTCGTTGTCCTCGCCATCGTTACACGCCGCGGTGCCGTAGCCGCGCTCGCGCGTTCCGGCGCCCGCACAGTCGGGATCCGCAGCGTCGATCCAGCCGTCGCCATCGTCGTCCAGCCCATCGTGGCAAGCATCGCTCGCCTCGTCGTCGTCGCCGCCGCCGATGCAGTCCACGTCATCCGCGTCCGCGTCACCGTCACCGTCGTTGTCAATGCCGTCGTTGCAGGCGCTGCCGGTGGTGACGCTCGTCTCCTCCGTACCCCCGGCGAAGCAGTCAGGGTCCTCGGCATCCGTCCAGCCGTCACCGTCACCGTCTTCGCAGTCGTGGCAGGCGTCCGCATCGACCGGGTTCGTCCAGTCGAAGAAGCCGAAGTCACCGGTGGCGTACGAGAACACGACGTCGCCGCCCGCGTTGCTAGCCACGGCGTAGTCCGTCACGCGATCCGCCGTCACGAGGAGGTAGCCCCAGTCGCTCTGCGCGGAATCGATCAGCGCGGAGAACTGGCCGCCGTTGGGTGGCGACTTCACGGTCGGGAACTGGTACAGCACGCTTGCTGGAATCTCGAGCGTCGAGCGCTGGGTCGTACGGTCGAAGTTGTACCGATCCGGAACGACCAGCGTGGCGCGCACCGGGTAGCCCGACGTGCCGAACCAGTTGAGCGAGAGCGCCGTGATGGTCACGCGCACGTAGCTGCGGATGCCCGTGATGCGACCACCGGAGGAGGACTGCACCGCCTCCAGATCGAGACCCGTGGGATCCCAGCTGAAGCGGATCGCGACGTCATCGAGCTTCTCGCCGTTGCCGTCGTCGTCGTAGCAGCCCTGAAGCGAGCCGACGCCCCACATGGATCCGTCGTAGTCCTCGGGCGTGTCCGCGCCGAAGACGGGGTCGAAGCCCTGCTCCGCGTAGACGACCAGGCTCTCGGGCACGGTGACGGGCACGTTCTCGATGCCGACCTCGGGCGCGTTGAGACGCAGATCCGCGGGCTTCAGGTCGCGACGCGCGCCGGCGAAGAAGTTCTGCGCCACGGGCCAGTCGGTGCGGTACACGAGGTCGGAGACGCCCTCGACGTCCTGCGTCGGGCAGAAGCGGAGCACGTCCGGCGCGTACGCGACGGTTCCCTCGTCACACGTCGACGTGGTGCTCTCCTGCTCGGGGATCGCGGCGTCCTGCACCGTGAGCGGCGCCTCGAAGCCCTCGATCCCGCCGCCGAAACGGTAGGTCGCCGTGCCGTCGAGGTCGACACACACGGTGTCCTCGCCATCGTGGAACGCGCTCGTGAGCGTGACGTCGCCGATGTCCTTGCGGAGCTCGTCCACGCCGAACACGAAGCTCGTCGCGCCGGGACGCTCGAAGGTCCACTGTCCGACCGATTCGTCCGTGCCGCCGAAGAAGCCGACGTTCTCCGTGTGGAAGCGCGGCCAGGCGAAGGACAGCGCCGAGGCCTGGCCGTCGATACCCGTGGTGCCGATGTACGCGAAGGTGTCGCAGCCGGCATCGTCGCGGTAGTCGCGGCCAGAGAGGCCACCAAGGCAGCTCTCCCAGTAGTTGTTGACCTGCACGAAGCCGACCTGGTTCGTGTACAGGTCGTCGATCGCGTAGGTGTACCCGCCGTCAGCGTCCGCGTAGCCGGAGGGCGTGCCGACGCGAACAGCGACGCGGCCACCCGTGATGGGGCCCGTGGGCACGCGGACGGTGATCTCGCCGTCCGTGACGGACACGATCTCAGCGCTCTCGTCGCCAAACTGGACGACGAGCTGGCTCGCGTCCGTTCCGAAGCCGCCGCCGATGATGGTGACGAGACCGCCACCGACGTTGCCGTTCTCGGAGGCGGGCGTCAGGGCGCCGACCTGCGGAGGCGCCCAGTCAGCGTAGTAGTCCGTCTCCTCGGGGACGAGGAGCGCACAGCCGCTCACGCCGAGCGGGAGCGAGAGGAGCGCGAGGAAGGTCATGCGGGAGGTGTTCATGCGCTACTCCTCGTACCAGAAGCGACCGATGTCGATGGCGCGGCTGGTGAGCTTCACCGGGCTGATGTCGCGACGCTGACCGAACTGGGCCTTCGCCGCCGGAACGACGGCCTCCGCCTCGGTGGAGCGCGCGAAGTAGAAGATCGCGCCCTGCGCGCCGGAGCGACGCGCGAAGGTGAGGGCCTGCTCGAGCTGCGCGGCGGAGAGCGTGTACTCGCCGTCGTCCTTGAGCCGACAGGTGACCTCCGCGACGTTGTCGAACGGGTTGCCGCGCAGGGACGTCACGAGTTCGCCCTTGCCGTCGAGGAAGGCGTCATCGAACTTGGCCTCCCCCTCCTCGCAGGCCTGCGGGGCGCGACGGCCCGTCGGGATCGGCGTGCCTTCCGGAATGTCGCCGTCACGGATGGCTGCGCTCCACGCGCGCTCCGCGGCACCGTTGGGCGCCACCGACACGACGCGCTCGGCGAACGCGGGATCGTCCATGTCGACCGGCCCGAGGAACCGCACGGCGAGGCTGACATAGTCGCCACCGCTGCCCGGCGTCCAGCGGAAGGTGACGTTGCCATCCTCCGCGTCCCAGGGGCCCGTGTACATCTGCCCTTCCGGGGCGCCTTCCGTCGCGACCGAATCACAGCTCGCGGCGTCCGTGGGCGCCGAACCCGGAGCGGTGAACGCGAGGCACGTCGCCTGCGCGCCCGACCCCGTCTCCGTACCCCACGCGTCGTAGCGCGGGCCATTCCACGCCATCTGCACGCCGCCCGGCGCGCCCGGGAGGTTGAAGCGCGTGTTGCCCGCCTCTACGGCGGTGCTCGGCATGGGCATGCTCGCCACCGGGGCCTCCCGGTCCGTGATCGCGCCCGGGAAGCGGAACTCCACCTCCTCACCGAACGGGAAGTTCCGGCCGCGGATGAGCACGTCCTCGAGCGAGCCGACGCCGAGGCGGGTCGGATCGGTCTGCACCTTGCCGTAGCGCGGAGACGCGGTCCAGTAGTCGAAGCCGAGGTAGTAGACGAAGAGGTCCTGCGGGTTCGCAGGATAATCGCGCGGCGTGCGGTCAAAGCGCATGCCACCGTCGCGCGCCTCGTTCGTCGTGCGGAACTCCATCCAGCTGCCGAGGTCGACCGTCTTGAAGCTGCCCATGGGGCCGCCCGCCGAGAAGGTCGTGTAGCAGCTGTCCTCGACGTCCGGCGGTACGCTCGTCACGCCGGCGAGGCTGTCCGCGGACGCCAGCTTGTTGTCGAAGATGTAGCTGAACCCGTAGACGGCCGCGAACGGCGGCTTGAAGCCGACCAGGTTCGGGCTCACCTCATCGAAGCTGCCGAGCCCCATCAGCGCGAGGCTCAGACCCGCGCCCGAGAAGTTCACCCAGCTGTACTCGACCACGCCGCCGTACGGCGTGGGCGCGGGTCCGATCTCGTCGGGGTTGTAGCCGACGCCGACCATCTTGGTCGTCGCGTCGCTGTAGTCCGGCGCGCAGGACACCCCGAGCGCGGCGAGAGAGAGGAGGAAGAGGTTCTTCATGGGGGTCACCATCCCGTCCCGAGGCCCACGTACACGCGCACACCCGGCTCCTCGACCTCGTTGCTGAGCTCGTCACCGATGGCGTTGTTCGTGGTGTCCTGAATGTCGTCGCCGTTGACGTCGCCGTAGCCCTTGACCTCGTTGAAGCCGTAGACCACGCGGAAGAAGCTGTTCCACTGCGACTGGTTGAAGAGCGAAGCGCTGACGCGGAGCTCGCCACCGGCGTCGTACAGCAGGTAGTTGCCGTTTTTGTAGGCCGTATCGACGAAAGGGATCTCGCGCAGCACGTCGGTACGGTCGCGCGCGACGCGCTCGCCGAACTCGTTGCGGTAGTAGTCCGCGGCGTCCGTGGGCGGTCGGAACGACCACAGGTTGCCCGTGGACCCCATGACCTGCCCCGTCACGTCGTAGAAATAGAACGGACCGACCCGCTGGTTCCATTCGCGACGAATCGGGAAGCGGTACGCCAGGTTGAACAGCGCCATCGTCTCACCCGAGAGACTGTTGCTCGGGTAGCCGGCGAAGAGCGTGTTCGGACGAAGCGAGTCGCTGCCGAAGTAGAACGGGTGCTGACCGCCCGCGCGGAACTCGTCGTTGCGGTCCACGTTCCGGTCGAGGAAGCCGACCTGCGCGTCGAACTGCAGGGTGTGGCGCTGCTCCTGCAGCTTCGAGAGGAAGCTGCCCCACGCCGGAACGAGCACCTGCTCCGTCCAGCGCGTCTCTACCTTGTTGTACGCGTAGGCATCGAGCATCTCGCCGTCATCGACCGAACGGCCCCCCTGCGGCTGGTAGACAATGTCGGAGAGGCCGCGGCTCAGCGTCAGGTCGATGTTTCGACCACCGAACGGGTTCGCGGCGCCGCCCAGGTAGGCGATGTTCGAGAAGTTGACCATGAGGCCACCCTCGACATTGTAGTAGTACGGCGCCCAGTCGCTCTCGGAGGTGGTGCGGAAGCCATATTCGAGCACGCGACCGTACCCGGTGGTGCGGAACGTGTCGCTCCACGGGTAGTCGACGGTGCCGTTGAGCACGTTGGCGTACTGCTGGTTGCGTCCCTGCCAGTAGCTGCGGTCGTTCGTGGTCGCGGCGTTGTCGTCCGCGTCCAGGAGGAAGCCGTAGTTGAACTTCGAGGTGTAGTGGTACGCCGTCAGCATGAACGTCGGGTACCAGCCCTGGTAGAAGTACTGGCCCAGCAGCAGGGTGTCCTCGCCGACGAGCGCCTGCACGACGGCCCCGTGGTTCTCAACGAAGTCCTGCAGGAAGACGTAACCGCCCGCCTGAAGCGCCGGATTATCCAGCGAATCGTTGGTGAGGCGCACGATGGGCGCGCCGGTCGGCGCCATGAGCTCGCCTTCGTAGGGGCGCGGCACGAACGCGGAGAGATCCTCACGGAAGTCCCACGCCGCCTTCACGGCCGCCGGTTCCCACGAGAGATCGAACTTCTCGGTGGCCTCCTTCTGGAAGAAGTCCTCCTTCGCCAGCGCGTGCACCTTCCAGCCATGGCCGGTGTAGTAGCTGTAGAGGAGGTTGCCTTCAGGCGTGAGGCTGGGCGCGTACGCGCCGCCGATCACGTTCGTGACCTGGGCGACCTTCTTCGTGGCCGTGTCGTACGCGTAGATGTTGAAGATCGCGTTGGGGTCGGACGAGAAGTAGATCTTGCCGTCCTTGGCCCAGTAGGGATCCTGATCCTCCCAGCGGTCCACGTTGATCGGCTCGGCCGCGCCCGAGGCGGCGTCCACGATGTAGAGGTCCTGCTGGTAGTTGCGGAAGATGGGGACGACAATTTTCGAGCCGTCCGGCGACCACGACGGGCGCTGCATCCAGGTGCCGTCGTTGAAGCTCGTGAGCTTCTTCTTGTCGCCGCCGTCGAGGGCGATGTTCACGAGGTTCAGGGTGCCGTCGCTGTACTCGAGGTAGGCGACGCGCTTGCCGTCCGGGCTGACCGCCGGCTCGATGCCGCGGAGCGTGTTCGGGATCTTCTTCGCCGTCTTCCACTGCTCGGCGGAGAAGAGAACGTCGCGACCGAGCACCTTGTCGGGCTTCGCGCCCTGGAAGGTCACATTGCCGTCCTTCTTCTCACCCTGCGGGATCGGGATGACCCACAGGCTCTTCCAGTTGTAGCCGTCGAGCTCGGGCTTGACGCCGGTGATCTGCTGAACACCCGTGCGCGCGCTGTCCTCGGGCATGACGACGACCACGCTGTCCGTGCCGGGCACGAAGTCCCACGCGTACATGAAGTCCGCCGGGACGAGCGTCGAGGTGTAGTCCTTCTTCTGCAGGACGCCGGCGTCCGTGTCGTAGTTGCCCTTCAGCGCAGGGATCTCCTGCTCAGGGACCTGTCCGACCGCGATCAAGCCGCGGCTGTTCACGCCGAGCCACTTGCCGTCCGCGGACATCTTCGGAACGAGCGACCAGGTGCCGGTCTTTTCCTTCGCCTTCTCGCGCTCGATGCGCGCGAGGTCGTCGTTGGTGAAGCCCTTCTTGCGCTTCCAACGAAGGTCGTAGAAAGCATCGCGACCGGAGGGGTCCTCGTACTCCCAGTCCAGCGCCTTCCAGCCGAGCTCCTGACCCACGACCTCGCCCTCGGCCTTCACCGCGGCGTACTGGTCGTTGTACTTCTTCGTGATGTACGCGACCCAGTCGTTGTAGAGGGTCTCGGCCGCGACGCCGGTCACGCGCTCGATGACGACGTTCCAGTCCGGGTTCCAGCCCTTGCTGTTCTCGATGGCGAACTGCTGGTAGGTCTGGTTGCCGAAGCGCTGACGCAGGTAGAGCGCAAAGCTGTACCCCTGCTGGTAGCCGCGCTCGCCGTCGCCCCATCGCATGGACTGCACGCGCGTCTGCCACTCGTCGTACGAGAGCAGGCGGTCCTCGAGGACCGTCGTGCGGATGTGCATGTCGCGGCTAGGCGTCCACCAGTTGTAGCCGGCCTCGTCGGACCAGTACTCGGCGCCACCCTCCGTCCAATAGAACGGATCGCTGTCCATGATGTTGATTTCCGCGCCGCTCTCGGCGTCACGGACACCGTCGCTGTACAGGCCGCCGATGCTGACCGCCTGCGTGCCCTCGGCCATGGTCGCGTTCGCTTTGAGCGACACGACGTGGGCGAACTCGTGGACGAGCACGTCCGGGAGCCAGTCCATGCGCCCGCGCTGGCGGTAGAAGTCCGCACCCGGGTTCGCGCTCACCTCGATCCAGTCCCAGTTCGGGATGGTGAAGCCTTCGAGCTCGTCCGACTGGTTGAGCAGGACGAGGTGGATCTTCTCTTTGAGGAACCAGTTGAACTCGCCGCACATGCGCGGCCACATCTCTTCGGACACCTTCGCGGCCTTCTTGGCCGTCCACTCGGTGTCGAGGAAGTGCGGGTCGTTCGCGTCCTTGGACTTCGGGTAGTGCACCACGAAGTGCTCGGTCTCGATCGAGTACCAGTCGAGGTTCGGGTGGTTGTAGGGCGAGACGAACTTCGCCTCCGCCGTGGGCGATGCGGCGAGCGCAGCGACGAGCACGGCGGCGGGAACAGCGTTGCGAAGAAGGTTGCGCATGTTCAGAACCGGTACGCGACGGTGCCGCTGTAGGTGGGGCCGTAGGTGGGCGTGACGCCTTCCAGGGGGAACAGGAAGAGGTCTTCGCCCATGAGGGGGAGGCTCGCGCCGGCTCGGACGTCGACGGCCTGACCGAGGTTGAGGACCACGCCCGCGGTCGCGTCGAGCGCGTCGCCGTCGCTGCCTTCGATGGCGCGGAGGTTTCGGTCGTAGAAGATGCCGGCGCTCGTGGTACCGACCTTGGACAGGCCCCGGTATCGGTAGACCGCGCCGGCTTTCACGGCGACGGGCCCGAGCTGCACCATGGGCTCGACGCCCACGTGCGCCACCGAGCCAGGCCGGAAACGGCCCCCGAACTGCTGCTGCTCGGTCTCCACCACCCACTGGGTGACCCCCGAGAAGCGGTTCGTGTAGCCGATGCTCGCCGTCACCGCGGCGGGACCGACCTGCTTGCGGTAGGCGACGCTGAGGTCGACGTCGGTCGTGCCCGTGCTGAACACGAAGCTGCTCACGGTGTTCGGCCCGCCGATGTACGTACCGGGGGCTTCGCTGCCGGTCGGCACCTTGACGCCGATGTTCGTGATGAGCGAGGAGGTCGGAGCGTCCTCGCGGAGCCACTCGAGCTTCCAGCCGAACTGGGGCTCGCCGATCCCGGAATCCGACGTGTCGGTGCCAAGCTTGTCGTTCGTCAGGCGGACGTAGTGGTACGGGATGTGCATCCACAGTTCGCCGCGGCGCGCGATGCCGTAGCGGAGGTCGAAGCGCTCCGTCGTGTACAGCCAGTTCGCGTCATCGAACGGGACGACCTCGCCATCCTCCGACCAGCGTCCCGTCGCGGGCTTCACGTCCGCGCCGACACCGAGTTCGATCCAGCCGCGACCGATGACGAGCGGGCGCTCGACTTCCGCGGCCGAGAGGGGGGCGCGCATGGTCTTGGCCTGAAAGCCCGCGGCTTCCGCGGGAGTCCACGCAGCCAGCGCCAGGGAGAGGATCACCGTGCACCTCACAGTTCGTGGGCGACGCAGGACACGCCGCACCCGGACGCCTGAGCGACGCCCACTACCGAGCGCGCGTATCCTACGGCCGCGCAGGCGTCCCGCGCCATCGTGACGTTTCCGGTGCGTGACCGACTCCCTCGCCGCAGGGCTTGCCCTCCGGTAGACGTGCCTATAGACGCCCGACCTGCGGAGGATCGATGCCCAACCCTCGAGCCCGTTCCCCGATGACGGCGACGCTGGTTCTCCTCCCCACTCTCCTGCTGGCAGCTTGCGTGCCCGCGGCCGTGGACGGGACGGCGGATCTGACCGGGAAGCCCGTGCGGATGACGTTCCTGCACACGTCCGACCTCCACGCGCGCGCCTACGAGTACAACTTCGACCCGAGCTTCACGGACAACGGCCTAGGCCTGCAGGACGAGAGCGGGCCCTACGGGGGGATGTCCGAGATTGCCTACCTCCTGAAGCGCGAACGGGCGAACGCGGGGCGCGTGCTGCACTTCGATTCGGGCGACAGCTTTCAGGGCGCCGTGGCCTTCAACGAGTTCGGCGGGGACGTCGAGTTTCGGGCGCTCACCGCGGCGGGCCTCGACGGCGCCGTCGTCGCGAACCACGAGTTCGACCGCGGCGCGGAGGCCCTCTCCGACGTCGTGCTCGGCCACGCGGGCTTCCCGCTGCTCGCCGCCAACTACGACTTCCAGAACAGCGACCTCGCCTGGGCCACGCAGCTCGAAGACTACGTCGTCCCCACGATGATCTACGACGTGGACGGGCTTCGCGTCGGGGTCATCGGCATGGCCAACCTGTCCTCGCTCAACAGCCTCGACGAGCAGCTGAACAGCCTCGGCATCCGCGTCCTCGACGCCGGTGACGTGATCCCCGCGCGGGCCGCGGAGCTCAAGGCCGCGGGCGCCGAGCTCATCGTCGTGGTCAGCCACATGGGCATGGACGACGACAAGGACATGGCGCGCCAGTTCGGCGACATCGACATCATCCTCGGCGGGCACCACCACGTCGCGCTCGACCCCCCGCTCGTCGTCGTGAACGACGCGACGGGTAAGGAGGTTCCCGTCGTCCACTCAGGCGCGTTCGCCAAGTTCGTCGGCCGGCTCGACGTCGTCGTCCAGGACGGCGACGTGCTCTCCCACGACTACCACCTCTTCGCGGTCGACAAGACAGTCCCCAAGGACCCGCAGGTCGAGGAGATCCTCGAGGAGTACCGGCTCCGTCTGGAGACCGACTACGTGCTCGAGCAGGCGATCGCCTACGCCGAGGTCCAGCTCAACCGCTACGGCTCCGGCGGCGGCGACAGCGCGCTCGGCAACTTCACGGCCGAGGCGATGCGCAGCTTCCCCGGCGTCGAGACCGAGATCGCGCTGACGAACACGCTCGGCATCCGCTCCGACATCCCGGCGGGCAACATCACGGTCGACGCGCTCTTCAACGCGATGCCCTTCGACAACACGATCACGACGATGTTCCTGTCGGGGCGAGAGGTTCAGGAGCTGCTCGACTACGTGAGCTTCCGCTCCAGCGAGCGTGGCTGCTCGAGCCAGGCCCAGATCGCCGGCATCGAGTTCGTCATGGACTGCGGGATCCGCGCCGCGCGGGACATCAAGATCAACGGCGCGCCGCTCGACCCCGCCGGCACCTACGAGCTCGCCACGAACAACTACATCGCGCACGGCGGCTCGGGCTTCGAGGTCCTCGAGCGCAACACCACGCAGGTGGACACCGGGCTGTCCATCCGCGACGTCGTGCAAGCCGCCCTGATCCGCTACGGGACCCTCCCCCAGGTCGACGGCAACGTCTGCGTGGAAGATGGTCGCATCCAGCCGGTGTACTGATGACGACGATCCTGCTCTCCCTGCTCGCCTGCGGCTCCCGCGAGGCGGGCTCGCGCCCCGAGCCGAGCTTCCTCCAGGTCACCCTGGGTGACTTCACCCCCGGCACCGCCGAGGCGCCGTTGCCGTTCAGCAGCGCCGCGGTGACGGTGCCCGTGGCGGTGCAGGCCCTCGACCGTAACGGCGAGCCTGCCGACATCGACGGTGACATGGTGCTGCAGGTGCGCCCTGGCACCCTGGCCCAGGACAAGTGGATCACGCTTTCGGGCGGCGCCTGGAGCGGTGACGTCGCCATCAAGAACGGGTTCGGCCCCACGCGGATCTGGGTGAGCGACGAGGGCGACAAGGACATCGACAGCGCGCGCGCGCCAGGCTTCGCCGCAGGCGTCAGCCCGGCGCTGCACTTCCGCTTTCCGACCCTCGAGGAGATGCAGGCCACGACGGACCCGGAGACGAACCAGCTCGAGGGAGAGTTCGCGCGCCTGCGCGTGGACGACCGCCGCGTGGTCGTGACCGCGCGCGAGACCGCCGGCTTCTGGGCGACGGACCTCGACAGCCCCGCGGGCAGCGGCAACAGCCTCTACGTCTACACCTTCTCGCGCCCCTCCGACGACTACCCTGTCGGGCGCCGGCTCGGCCTGCTCTCGGGCATCAACCAGGAGTACCTGGCGAGTACGCAGCTGTCGTACCCGACGCTGGAGCCGATGGACGAGATCCTCGAGGTTCCGGCCGCCATCCCGCTGAGCGCCTGCACCGCAGCCGCAACCGAAGGCCTCGAGGCGTCCCGCGTGGTGCTCAACGGGGGCCAGATCCCCGCGACGTTCACGCCGGGGAGCGAAGAGTTCGCCGACTTCGAGCGCTACGGCCAGTGGCCCATCAAGAGCGGCAGCTGCACCTTCTACGTCGAGAGCGGCGGCGCCGCGCCCGACTTCTACGCCCCCGACCACGCCGGTGAGACCCTCCCGTCCGTCTCCGGCATGCTCAAGCAGGTCTTCGACAAGGTCGTGATCGTCGTGGTCGACGACGCCGACATCGCGCTCGCCGCGCGCAACCCCTCTCCCCCCCGCAGGAGCTCGCGATGATCGCGCTCGCCCTCGTCGCCTCGGCCTTTGCGAGCGACTTCATGGACGTCTGGGTCACCACCGCCTTCGAGGACACGAACGTCCTGGCCGGCCCGTCGTCCCGCAGCCCCTCCGCGAACTTCGTGGAGCGCGGCAACCAGACCTTCTTCGAGGTCTACGAGAGCCGCTTCAGCGACGACATCAACCAGTCGATGCTCGTGCTCTACCGCAAGGACGAGGGCTTCCACCCCAACTGGTTCACGGAGGCCGCGCTCGTCTCGCGCTTGAATCCGACCGTGAATCCGAACGACAGCAGCCCCGTCATGCGGATCACGGACGACGGCAGCTACGTCCGCGCCGGCTACCGCATCGGCGGCGACGACAAGCACACGGTGTCGATGACCGGCTACGCCATCGACGCGAACCGCTTCCGGCTGGGCTACAGCTTCGACCTCACCTGGGGCGGACGCAACATCTTCGCGTTCGACCCGAACGCGGCGCCGGGCGTGCGTCTGCAGTACCAGAACCACGGTTTCTACGCCTTCGCGGGCCTCAAGACCGCCGTGGGCGACTACAAGGACCCCACGACGGCCGAGCCTCAGGAGGAGACCTACTACGGCAGCCTCTTCGGCGTCGGCGGCAACCTCGGCGAGCACGTCCGCATCGAGGGCGGCTTCGGCAGCTTCGAGCAGGGCCAGCTCACGAACGCCGTGAGCGCGCTGAGCCCCGTGTACCTCGAGCCGATCCAGGCGATCGGCGGATGCGCCCAAGTCGCATGGCGGAGCACCGACGAGATCGACTGGATCCAGACCAGCGAGCTCAAGCTCTACCGCAACACCCCCGACTTCGTCCGCGAGACGTACCTCCAGCACCGCGAGATCGACGGTCTCGGCGTGCTCGTCCAGGGCGAGGTCAACGTGCTCGCGCACAACCTCATCGACTTCGAGGCCGTGGACAGCACCGTGGTCGAGCGCGCCATCGCGGGCGACCTCCAGACGGTGTTCGCCTTCGGCCGCAGCGAGATCGCCGCCGACGTCGTCTACAAGGACCTCCCCTACATCGTCTTCAACGTTCCGGGCCTCACTAGCGGCTACGCGCTCCCTGAGAACTACGACGTCACGAGCCAGGTCTACGGCCGCCTCCGCGCCGCGCGGTACTTCCCGAAGACCCGAATCACCCCGAGCCTCGGCGTCGGCTACATGCAGGCCGCCACCTACGGAACCGCCGAGACCGGGTACTTCGTGCAGCAGAACGAGACCGACAAGTACCACGTGCCCGACGGCCAGGCCCCCACCGCGCTCCTCTCCAGCGTGGCGGGCATGACCTGGGACATCAGCAAGTCCATGGTCGCGCAGGGCGAGGTGCTCTACACGCTCAACAACAACCTGTCCGACTTCCAGGCGACCGACGACCTGCGGGGCAGCTACGTGCTCGCGCCGAGCAACGAGCGCAACCAGCTCGGCTTCAACCTGATGCTCCGCGCGCGGTTCTGATCCGGCTGCCGAGACTCCGACCCTGACGAGGCCCGCCGCGCACCCACGTGCCGGCGGGCGTGGTCGTCGGAGCGCTACCGCCTCCGGCGGATCACCATGCCCAGAGCGGCCAACGCGCCCAGCCAGCCTGAGCCGCGCGTGACGGGCGCCGTGGCGCAGCCCCCACCGCCCTCGAAGTTGCCCTCGGTGATCTTGCGGCCGAGCGGCACGCAGCCCTCGTCGTAGGTTCCGCTGCCGGGGTAGCCGAGCGCGTCCTCATCGTCGCAGTCGTCGGCGAGCACGAAGCCGTCCCCGTCCTGGTCGTCATCGTTGCCGTCGCAGTCGCTGTCGACGCCGTCGTACCAGGTCTCTGGCGTGCCGGGGTTCACGCTCGCGTCGCCGTCGTCGCAGTCCGCGCCTCCCACCTCCGAAGACGCGAAGCCGTCATGGTCCACGTCGTCGTCATCGGCGGGCGTGCAGTCCGTGGACGCGCCGTCGTACGGGGCGTCCTCGGCGCCGGGGAACACGGCGCCATCGGCGTCGTCACAGTCATCACCACCCCAGGCCAAGGCGACGTGACCATCGCCGTCGGCGTCGAAGTCGTCGTCCTGCGCGCAGTCCGCGTCCACGCCGTCGTACGGAGCGTCCTCGGCGCCGGGGAACACCGCGGGATCGAGGTCGTCGCAGTCCTCGCCACCGCTCGCGACGGAATCGAAGCCATCGCCGTCGGCGTCACCGTCGAGCCCGTCACAGTCCGCATCCACACCGTCGTCGAAGACCTCGGGGGCTCCAGGGAACACGTCGGCGTCCGCATCGTCGCAGTCCGTCGCGTCGATGACCGCCCGGTCCGGCCGTTCACAGGCGCTCACCGGGACGGAGGCATCGCCAAAGAGGTCGCCATCGGCGTCCGCGTACCAGGTCCCGCTGCCGACGGCCCCGGCTTCGTCGATGTCGCCATCGCAGTCGTTGTCGGTGCCGTCGCACACCTCCGCGACGGACGGCGCCACGGACGCGTCCTCGTCGTTGCAGTCGGTGGCGTCCACCACGTGACCGACCGGCGCCGCGCACGCGATGACGGTTCGGCCCGCATCGCCAGCGCCGTCCCCGTCGCCGTCGCGGTACCAGAGGGTCGCGTCGGTGGACGACGCCTCGTCGACGTTCCCGTCGCAGTTGTCGTCCACCGCGTTGCACCGCTCTTCCGCGCCGGGAAACACGTCGGCGCGGGTGTCATCGCAGTCGAGCACGGACTCCACGCCATCGCCGTCGGTATCGGCAGCGCGCGCCGGGAAGGCGACGAGGAGAGGTACGAGCAGCAGGAGGGCGTGCATGGAGGCTCCAGCGGTCAGCATAGCGCGCGGGGCGCGGGTCAGTCGAACAGCGCGAGCAGCTCGTCACGGCTCACGCCGCGCGCAAGCGCCTCTTCGTCCAACGCGGCCTCCGCGAGCGCGCGCTTCCTCGCCTGCAGCTCGAGGATCCGCTCCTCGACGGTGTCCTCGGCGATGAGCCGACAGCTGACGACGGGCTTGTCCTGCCCGATCCGGTGCGCACGATCGGTGGCCTGATCCTCCACCGCCGGGTTCCACCACGGGTCCAGGTGAAACACGTAGTCGGCGGCGGTGAGGTTGAGGCCCGTGCCGCCCGCCTTGAGCGAGAGCAGGAACACCGCCGGCCCCTCCGCGCGGTTGAAGTCCGCCACCACCGCGGCTCGGTCGCGGGTGCCACCGTCGAGCCGGACCCAGGAGATGCCGCGCGCCTCCAGCGCGGGCGCCACCAGATCGAGCATGCTGGTCCACTGGGAGAACACCAGCGCGCGGTGCCCCTCGGCGACGATCTCATCGAGCTTGTCGCAGAGCAGGTCGAGCTTTGACGAGGACAACGCCGAACCGCCGGGGACCAGCGCGGGGTGGCAACAGGCCTGGCGCATGCGGAGCAGCACCTCCAGCACCTGCATCATGCCGCCCCCGTCCAGCAGACGGGCGACATCCGCGCGGCCGAGCGCCTTGACCCGGTCGTAGAGCGCCCGCTCATGCGCGTCCAGCTGGCAGCGCAGGACGACGTCGGTCCGTGGCGGGAGGTCCTTCGCGACGTCCTTCTTCAGGCGCCTCAGCACGAAGGGACGGATCCGGCGACGCAGGGCATCGCGCGCGACGCGGTCCCCGTTGGCGATGGGATCGCCGAAGCGGTCACGGAACCCCTTGAGCCCCCCGAGCAGGCCAGGGTTGGCGAAGTGGAACGCGCTCCAGAGCTCGTCGAGCCGGTTCTCGACGGG
>JACCDX010603002.1_pt1 | contig 15419 bp, 11 predicted proteins | sample 7449681 | NCBI WGS metagenome assembly JACCDX01 (sample SAMN15323450, study PRJNA562643) | freshwater metagenome | isolation source: river surface water | place: USA:Blue River Watershed | collected 2017-08-18 | reverse complement strand
TTGTGATATCACATTGACCACCAGACTCTGTGTATATTGCAGTGTCGCAACAAATTGTAAAAATAGAAACTAACTGGGCATAAGCACCATTAGTAATTGAAACTCCAATTCCACCCTGATTGTATTGGGTATATGAGTCAACTGACATAGATCCAGTTACACCTACGTCATCTTGATCACCTGGCTCTGCTGCAAATCCATCAACTTTCATTCCAATGCTTTTTGGAATGAAGTTAGTGCAGTTTCTAATATAAGGACCCTGAAGAATTGGACCAACACCAGGAGAGAAAGATGGGTGATTGGGAATAGTTGTGCCTGCCCCAGCATTTCCGGGGTAAGTTGTATTGATTCCAACTCCTAGAATCGTTGTTCCTGCTCCAATAATTGTAGTTACAATTCCTGCACAAGTATGAACAGCAGATAGAACATTTGCACAAGAAGCAATATCCTTATTTGAACCTGTTTGTGGGTCCGGAAGGATTCCCAAATCTTTTACTTGCGTAAATTTATTCTGGTAATTTTTATCCCAACTTACATTATTAACACATGAGAATGCAATTCCAACAGCATATTTAATTGCATCTATTGTTGCTTCTTTAACACTATATCCATTTACGTCTGTTCCAGTTATATGTTGGAGGGTATTTCCATTATAATAAGATTTACCAGCACCAACACACTTAGAATTACCACCTCTTGTAATATCATAGCAAATTGCTTTGAAAATATCTTTAATATCATCACTACAATCTGTAGAATCACCAGTTGGAACTACAAATGCCGGTGACTTATAATCAGTACTAGTAATATAACCAACTGCTTCATTTGCAATATAATCAAGATTCATTCTTATCAATCTTGCTGCATCAAAAAATCTGTTACTAGAAACACCAACTAGTGGTTGGAATGCAATGACTGCAGCACCATTAGTTGAATCTGAACCAACAAAACTTAAGTCTGTAATATGTACGGCATTATTAACATGGAATAAGTCTTTATCGGAGTTTAGTGGACTTATTAAGCAGTTTCTTAATTCTGTTCCCTCAACAGCAACATTCTTTTGAAGTATAATTGGGTTATTTTCAATATAATAACCTGGAAATACTTTAATTGTATCACCAGAAAGTGCAATTTCTGCTGCTGCTTTTATAGTTGCTTTTGAATCATTCTCTGTCAATCCAGAATTGGAATCATTTCCACTCTGAGTAACAAAGATTGTTTTTCCAATAGGTTTATAAGCATCGATTCTAACACTACCCTTTCCATTTCCGGGATTAATAGTAACTCCAATTCCAGGAATAATTGTAGTTACTATTCCGGAAAGTTGAGCACCAGATCCTAGGAATGTATTTGCATTTACTGTTTGGAACGTTGCACCACCAGAAACAGTAACGTTGGTAAGTGATGTGACTCCAACTACCGATACATCTTGGAAAGTACTTAATCCAGTAACATTAATACTTGTTAGGGCATTTAATCCAAGATCTGCTCGGAACGCAGCAGCAGTAGTTGAATCAATACCAGTTAAATTCCGAAGTTGCCTTGAACTACTAAGAACTTGTGTTGAACCAACACTAACCGAAGATACAGTTGTTACTCCAGTAATATTTGCTCTAGATGCTGTAAGATTTGTAATATTGGCATTTGCCTGAGTGGATATCCCAGTAACATTTAATGTATTTAAATCAGTTTGATTCAATACCTTTACATCATCAAATGTGCTTAATCCAACTACAGTTAAATCATTTAAAACATCTAATCCTAGAGATACCTCAATGGTATTTTTAGTTACATCATCAATAGAAGTAACTCCCTCCAAAGATGGAATTATTGCAACTGTTGCAAATAAATTATTAGTTGTCGTTAACCCAACGTTCCTTAGAGTCCCACGAACATCCAAGTTAGCAAGTGGGTCATCAGTTCCAACACCAACATAATTTAATCCTGGATTATATACAAGACCTTCTGGATTTACAAAGGCACTAGTATCTCTATCATAATCTTTAGCATATGTCAAAAATTGAACTTGATTATCTACCTGCCTATTAATTGAAAGTGATAGAGCAGCTCCAACAGAACTAAATGCTGTTCCTGTAATGTCAATATTATATACACCACTAAGCCTTGATGATGGAACAATTCCACCAGTTATATTTGATGCATTTGATAAAGAATTTGAAGTAGATGCAGTTCCAGTAATATCAATATCATATTCTCCACTCAATCTGCCTCTTGGGAGTGTTCCTGACAACACATTTGCAGCATTCTGCAAGTAAAGTGAGGTTGTTACACCAATATCATAAGTTCCTCTCAATCTGGATGGATTTATAACTCCAGTGATAATATTTGATGCGTTTGCTAGAAACGTTGAAGTAGTGGCAGTTCCTGCCAGATCTCCTATAAACTGGTTAGAAGTGATTGTTGTTGCACCAACAATACCATTATTAGTTAAATTTAAATTATCAAATGCTGCTAATTCTTCTATTTGTTTAGTATCTGGATTAGCAATTAACGGATATCTGTCTGCCATTACTTATTTTTGTAATAGATTTTTTCTTCTTATAATATATAGTTGCCTTAGGAATCACTATTATTTCTTTTCATATGGAGTATAATCAAAACTCTCCATCTCAGAAATCTGCTTTGTAAGAATATCTATTTCCTCTCGCAATCTTGCTGCAGATACTAATAAGGACCAAGCATAAAGTTCTTTTTCAGATCTTCTATTTCTCATAATTTCAGATCTATTTACAAGTGCTTCTGCCTGAGGTCTGTTTTGACTTATAGTATTAGCTAAATTGGATTCTGCAGATGCTATTGCTGAATCTAATGCTTGGCAAGCAGCACCACTAGGATTTTTTCCACTTGGACCAACACTTGCGTATGAAATTGATGGTCCTGTAGTTCCACCAACCATAACCGTTGTTCCTTCAGAAGCATATGAAGTAGTACAGACTACTGGACTTTCTCCACCCCCAGTACAAACAGTCAATGTGGGCCATTGAGTTGTGCCAATATTATAATCTACTCTACCAGCACCAACAGGAGGTTCTGGGTTTCTTATACATTCCTTTCCATTCCACTCTGTATTTGCTCTTCTGGATCCATCACTTTTAAATAAACACTCATTTCTAGTTGTTAAAAGTGGGTCAACACGAGTTTTATTTTCATTATATCTTTTAGTTTCATTTGGATCCCCTGAGTCATCATAAAAAACTTCATTTCCAGTTCCAACAGTTCCAGATCCAATTATTCCAATTTTTACTGGAGTATTTGGACTTTTTAAATAATCAAATCCTGCATCAATATCTTTATCATTTCTTATAACATACATTTGGGTACTTCCATAAGAAGCTAGTGCCGAAGTAGATATAAACAATGCAGGAACTTCTGTTAATATGCCTACCCTAAAAGTTCCTTCTTCCAAATAATTTTGAGCTGGTTTATCCAGTATTAATGTTGGTACTTCTAATGTAGAGGTTGTTAATATTCCTACAGAATCATAATACTCTATAATCTGATTTGCTGTTCCAAATCCAGTTATAGTGGTCCATCCGTCTGAAGATAAAACTCCACCAAAACTAGGATCATTTCCAGTCACTGCAGGATCCATTACAACCATTCCTACTTCAACCAAGTTAATATCACCTGCACCAAAATTACGAAGAATAGTTGAACCAGTATCAATACCACAAATTAAAGTTGTAACTATCCCAACAATCTCTGTTGTCCCAAATCCAGTTACTTCTGGTAAATCACCGGTAGTAAATATAGTTGGATTATCAAAAGAGTCTATTAAAGTATCATTAATTTGAATTGCACTGGGAGCACTAGTTACTGGTTCTCCATCTACACCAACAATACCTACTATTGTTGACCCCTGAGAAACAAGAGCATCAAATTCGGCAATTAACGAAGACCCATAATCTCTCTGTGATGGTTTACTATAATACTTTATTCCTTGAAATGGTTCAAAATCTTTGGTATCTTTATTTTTAACAACTGTGTATGGGGTAAATTCTTGACTACCTTGACCTGGAACAAAATTAATAACTGTTTTTCCTGCTTCCCAAATTAAGTCTGTCCTACAATCTGCTGCTATTCTTGCATCATAGGCAGTTTGAATTGATGGAACTACCGCATTTATGTTATTAATAAATGGTAAAGCAGCAGAATCTAAACCTCTGATTACCCCAGATAATTGGTCAATTTCAATATCTGCTATTGCTAACCTATCTAAAACACCTTCTCTTGCTTTTTTCTTTCTTTCAAGTTCTTGCTTCATCTCATTGAGAATTTCTTGCGATATTGACATATTAAAAGATAATAAAAGACAATTTTTTAATATTTATTTACTATAACTCCAACCATTGTGAGGGGTGTGTAGAACCTTGATGGTAATTTGCGTTTTCTTTTTTCAAAGTGACTCTAATATCACCAGGGATAACAATTCTATCTCCAATCATTTCCGTAAATCTTTGAGTAAAATGATGAACGTTACTTGGAAATAGTAAAACAGTTCCTTCTATTGGAGTAATTGTATAATAGTTGCAATTGTATCTATTGAAACCAAGCAATAAATTTCTCTGTTCCGATGTCTCAAACAACCCACCAACGACTTCATTGCGATTAAAGGGTTGATTTACGCAGAACTTGTCTGATGTTTCCTCTGTATTTAAATAATATACAAAACTAATATTAGATTCGTTATGATAATGTGGAGTTAACTCTGGAATATTATTATTATGATATCCGACCCAAGATTTTACAATATGATAATTTAGTTTAGTATAATCAACATTTAAATGCGTCATATACTCATCAATATTTTTCTTTAAACTATCAAAAAATGATTTATATTGCTCTTGAAGATGCACAAATATTTTTCCAGAAAATTCTGGACTTTCATTTTTATACCCGTTAAACCAATATTCTTTTAGTGAATTTAAATTTTTTTCTTTAAATTGTTTATGACCTTCTAAATCTCCTTGATAAACAATTAAAGGAAATACCTCATGAATTTTGTTCACTAGAATCCATTTATGTTACATTGACTATTATCTCCTGGATAATCATATGGTGTCAACCCCTGATACTCAGTAATATTTTTTTCAACATCTGCTCTTTCCCCATAAACTACATAATGGCAGTCTATTAGTCCTTCTAGATTATTTTTCACCTTAATGTTAGATCCCCATTGTATTTCTTCAACAAAAAGTTCTTGATATGAACCAATTGGAGTCAAGTTAACGCTGATTGTTTTTGGATCTACCAAATGTTTCCAATATTCTGGCAATACAATTGTAGACTCATTTTTCAATCTACCTCTTAAAAATACATCTGCAGTTGGACCTTCTAAGCAAACATACCTTAAACGATGCCCTTCTTTTGATGGATGTTTAATATCAAAATTCTTTTTTGTATTTGCAATTGAAAGGGCACTCTTTGCAATGCCATTAGTTTCAATCAACCCCGCACCATCCGCAAGAAAATCTCTTGCCCCTACAGTTCCATCAAAAATTCCAAATGAGTGAACAATTAATGGAGCATTATTAATCTTTGGAGCATTGCCTACACTAATTGAATTTTTTAAACATATTGAATTTTTTAAACTTAGTGCATTTTTGATGGTAACACCTTGTTTTGTAGTAACTCCAGTAAAGAAACTAACTGCAAAAACATTAAGACTACCAATAATATTAGTAATTCCTGTTACTTCCAATGATGCTGGTGCAGAAAGACCCGGAAGAGGGGGACCAATCATACAAGCAGCACGAGCAATACCAATCTGTGGGGTTGCCCCAATAAAAACCGGACCATTTAAAACTGCTGTTCCTGGGAGCACTCTACTTGATGCAGTTAAAAATGATGTATCAACTGCACCTACAATGAGTTTATCTCCGAAATTTCCAATAGATGCTGTTAATGCCATATTATGCAAAATACTCTAAAAACTTTTTGACATTACCAAGAACATTTAATACACTGCCAACAAGAGAACCCTGAGTTATATCAGTTAGGGATGAAACGGTTGATTGAGTTGATGCTGATGCATCTACATAAGATCCTATAACCTGAGCACCATTAACTGCAGTGATATCAACATTAGTTCCTTTTAATCTTGATGTTGGTGCATCTGCTTCCAATATTTTACCTGCCTGCATAGTAATTTCACCATCACCATCTTCAGCAACAATTCTAATATTTTTTGCTTTTAATGTGATCTGTCCATTTGGTGCTTCAAAAACAATATCACCATTATCTGCCTTAATTATTTTTGCAACTTCTTTATCATTTAATCTTATTCCGCACCTTTCTACAGAACTACGATCATTAATATTCCAATAGTCCCCAGTTTTATAATACATAAAACCAGTGCCTTCATCGGTAATCATTGAATATGATACTTCTTTTCCCGATTCTACATTTCCCCCTTGGAGTCTATAACCAAACCCCTGCTCCCACCACTCTTTTGCTTGTTGTTCTGACATTTTATAATGAAGGTATATTGTGTATTTAGTTTATATACAGTCAACAACTTTAATGATTCCTTCTTGATTGATGGTAACCACTGGTTGCTTAAACTTAGGTGATAGAGTAAGAACTGGGAATGCTCTTGCTCCCTCACCAGTTCTTGTATTAATAACTGCTGTCGGTAAATTGGAGAATTCGGTAGAACAAGTTGTTGATTTGACACCAACTATTGCACCGGAACTTGAAACAATAACTTCAAAAATACAAGGTCCAACACTAATTGTATCACCACTAGTATACCCTGTTCCTGGATTCGGAATTACTATACTAGTAACAACACCAACAATTCCTGTCCCGATTCCTGCATTATCTCCAATCTGTGTGCCAATGCCTGGGAATATTGGTCTTGTTATACTAGTATCCCCAATTCCAGTACCACCACCTTCATCTGGAATAAATGTACCTGGAGGTGTTTGTATTGGGTTATTTGTTTCTGGAGTAAGAACTGGAGATAGTTCATTACTTACTACTACAGTGGTTCTAGCAACTTTTGTTCCATCTGTATCTAATAAATCAAAAAGAACTATTTCTGCGTTTTCATTAATACTATCTTGTTTAAACTTAAATGCTTTAGTTGCTCTTCCTGAACTTAGTGTAACATTTCCATAGAAACTATCTAAACCTTCAATATCAGTTGGAATTACATCACCAGAAATTTCATAATTAAGAACTGTTCCATCTGGTAAATTTTCAGTAATTATTGTAAAAGTTACTGTTTCTCCTTCATAAAAACTATACTTATTTGCTGTAACTACATATGTCGGTGCTTTTGTGACTGATGATAAATTGGTTGGACAATAACCACTTCCCGAATTATTCAAATAAATTGCAGTAACTTGCCCATTTTGTACAGATGCAGTTGCCTGTGCCCCAGTTCCATTATTTGTATTATCTCTTATAATAATTGTTGGTGGTTTTGAATATCCTCTACCACCATTTAATATTTCTACTGCTATTATACTACCAGAGGAATTAACTACTGGGACTGCTTGTGCCCTAATACCATCTCCAAAAACTTCAACTTCTGGGGGTATGCATCTCGGTGCCACCACACCAGGTGGTAGAGGAAGTTGATCTTTTTGATTTTTTGGTCTTAATGCTTTTTCTGTACAATCTTTATATGGTGAATTTCCAGAATATCCATATAATGACATTTGCCCCATAGCAACATTGAGATTGGGGTTAATTCCCCTCAAAACATTCATACTATTCAATGCTCGGTTCCAACTATCAGATCCTTTTCGTTCTGGTCCCCCACAAGGAGACCATTCAATAGGTGTTTCGCATTTTAACCTATCACAAGATAAGAAACTTAAAATTTGTTGAGCAATTGAAGATACTTTGCCCAAAATATCTTTAACTTGTCCAACTGCACCAAGTAGCCAATTCAATCCGGAAAAAATAGGAGCAAGTAATCCATCTATTGCATCAATTAGTTTTGCTAAAATAGATCCAACTGCTTGTTCTACTGCACAAAGAGGAGCATTAATTGCTTTACCTACCATATTGGTAAGCATATTAATTAAGAAGTCAATTAATATTGGAAGTAATTTTTCAAAAACACAAAAAATAATATCAATAATATTTTTTGTTGCACTAGCAATTGGTGGTTGCTGCGGTAATGGAACAATCAATCCAATAAATTGTCCAAATAATTTTGTAATCAAACCAATAATACCATTTCTCATATTATTGATTATGAACTTTACAATTCCAACAATTCTATTTGCAAAGTTTTTTATTTCAGTTGTTATATCTATTACTGTATTTAAAACTGGGTCAATATATTTGTCAATTGCTTTTTCTAGACGATTCACAAAAGCAATAAAATCCTGAATTACTTTTGATATTTTTCCAATTATATTATCGTTACATCCATTTTCTCTTACTACTTTTATTTCACAGCCTTTAAGTACAAATTGTTGTGTTGCTAAGGATTTGCGAATTAACTGATCGGCACCTGGTTTATTTTGCTCTCTTACTGCTGGCACTGGATCACCAACTTTACTAGATGTTTCTATTCCAACAGTTGGATTTGCTGCAGAAATTGGATCTTGCTGAACTGCGGGATTCTTTTCTCTTATTTGAGTTGGACCTTGAAGTAATGGTCCTTGGAGACCAGTAAATGTATTAAATTGAGAACTTTTTTCTTTCTCTAAAAATTCTGGAGTTACAAGGTTTGCTGATGCACTTTCATTTCTATGTAAACATCCAACAACAACTGGCTGCTGTGCATCTTCACCATCTAAAAAGAAACCATAGACAGTTTCTCCTCCAGTAAGCATCAATGTTTTACCAACACTTCCTTGGGCAGTACCACTTTCTGGTGAAGCGGATACATGTGCCCAAGGAAGGTCATTGTCGGGGAGAATTTTTCCGTCAAAAGTATGATAACCAACAATCCTAACCTTGCAACGATATGCCCAACTATCTCCTATTTTTGGATTACCTTTTTCATCTCTTTTATTTTCCCCTGAGTCAATTTTTGATTTTTCGGTTCTCCAAACGGCAGGGGGTGCCACTTGGCCTATCCACCAAACAAATCCGTCTCTTCCTAAAAAATTTGACTTTAATAAAGATTCTTCAATCATCGAAAATTCTACATTCAGGTGCGTCTGGGTTTAAATCGCAAAGCAACTCAAAATGAGTTGGTACTGCATTTTCTTCTGGATGGTTTTTTTGATATTCCAGCAATTCAGACAGATAATTTTTTAAATATCTGCTTCTCTGTCTATTTATTGAAGGACTTTCTAGTTCTTCGCAGATATCGTTAATTAAATTTTGGAGTTCCATTTTTTCTCTTAAGCAGTTTGAGATCCATAAAGACCATAACTATCTCTAATTAACCTTAAGCTGGAAACGACCTGCTGTGCTTCAAAGTGATGTCTTACTTCTTTGATTAAATAGTAACCACTTTGGTCTTTATCTGGTTCCTTTTTGTCCGTTCTTTCTATCGCAGGGAATTCCGCATATATTATATCACCAGCTTTTAGATTGATATTACAAGGCACATTCATATTTAGTGCTTGAGTGAACAAAATATTATATCTAGAAAAAGATTTTGCCATATCTGCAACATCTCTTCCCGAATCTTTTGTAACTCCTTCATTATCGAGAACTCCTCTATCCGATGTTCTAAACATTACTCTTGTTATTGCTTCTTCAAATCCTTTAGGTACAGGAATACTATCATTTGTGCCTAACTTATTTTTAATTTCGTTTTTTAAGTAGTATGTATATTGACTTAGTGAATTGGTATATAAATCATAAAAATATGTTTTATTAGCATACATTCCAACACGAAGAGATTTCATTAAATCAATATTTTTTTCAAATCTATAATTCAATATTTTAAATTCATTTGATACTTTATTTTGCTCATTGATTTCTGTGAAAAAATAGTATGGTATATTTTTTAAGTCTGAAGATGCCTGCCCCAACTGTGCATTTGAAACTAAATTATCAATACTTTTAAAGTTAAATCCATCTTTATTTTCATAAAATAAAAATCCAGCAGTCCCCTTTGCTAATCCATTTTTATTTCCACCAGACACCCCACCGGAATATTGAGGCATCGCCTTGGGACATAACCAAGTTAAAATATGAAATGGCTTTTTCTGGTTCCCAATAAAAGAATAAGAATTTGCAGTGCCTTCTATATTTTCTTCTTTATACTTTTCTGTTTTTAGAACATCTTTTAATATACTCTCTACTGTAGTTTTTATATTTCCAGTATATTTTCTTTGACATCTTGCAGTTTCATTTGCCAATCCTTCTCTAGATACTAAACTTAACTTAAACATTTCACTAGTAGTAGATTGATTCATACCACTAGCCTTATAAACATACATTGAATTTGGACCATCAAGTTCAAATTCACCAAATGCAGTATCCAAAGAAATAGCAACTCTTTCTCCACCACGAATTGGAAGTATATTTAATAGTGAGGAACTATTAAATAAATTAATTTCCATAGTAACACAAGGAGATAAAATATCTTCAAAATAATCAATAAAAATTATTGAGTTAGTAACATCAACCTTAGTCCCACCATCAGTTGATTCTATTACTACTTGCTTGAAACTTAATCGTGATACTGATACTGACATTATGACCCTGATAGATTAGTTAACAACATAGTTTTCATTAAACTATTTACCACTTGACCTTCTGTTGGTCCTGGAAGAACAACAGTTCCTCCCCCTCCACCTCCTCCAGATATAATTACTGGTCTTTGTGGTGAAGAACCACCACCAGAAGAACCAAAGAAAATTGGTATATAAGTCATGGATGATTGACCTGGTGCATTATATGCTGGATATGATTCAACAGATTGAACCATTTGTTTTGTTGAAACCCCCATCACATATTGTTGATATTCCATTATTTGTTCTGGAGTCATTGAACTAATATCCAATTCAGCACCACCAACTGCTCTTACTTTTTGCATTGATTGAACTTGTTTCAATATATTCTCACTACCTTTATTTTCATCTCCAATAAATCTTGCTCCTTTATATTTTTCCTGCAATCCTTTCATTGAAGTTGCATCCATACTGGATGATTTTTCTACGGTTGCACCCGACTGTTTTGCCACTTGTTCTATTGCTGCCCTAACATCACCTTGTTGTTGAGACGGTGGTACAACAACTACATTATATCCTTTACTCTTTAGTTCTTCAATAGATTTTTTAATATTTTCAGCAGCTTTTTTTGGGTCAGTATCATTAGATCCTGATGTTATTACTGCTGTTGGTGCTCCAGATTGCATTCCTGCTGGTTTTTTTGAAACTACTTTCACATTGCCACCAAATCTAAAATATTTGTCACCTTCACTTGTTGGTATTGCCAATCTTTTACTTCCTTGTCTAACTTCGAAGTGAACGTGTGGTCCAGTAGACCTTCCTGTGCTTCCCACGTTTCCGATTACTGTTCCAGGTTCAACCATTTGCCCACTCTTTACATTTATTTTGCTCATATGACCATAAAGAGTAGAAGTTCCACCTGGATGTGAAATCAAAATCATATTTCCATATCCACCATCATCCCATCCAGCATAAGAAACTTTTCCTGGTTGAATAACACTCACTGGAGTTCCACTATTAATTGCATAATCAACACCAGAGTGTAATCTTCCCCATCTCATACCATAAGGTGAAGAAGTATATTTACTTGGCAGTTGACCACCTTCTGCCTTCATATCTTGCATTTCACCAGGAAGAACCGGTGCATCTATTGATGGTTCTTGAATTCCATAATCCATTGGCATATCTTCAGCACCCGCAGCAGTCATAACAGACCTAAACGTTTGATTAGCAAATTTTTCAAAATTCTCAACAGATTCTGAAAATCTTCTTAGAAGTGCAGGAACTCTCTTATCATCTTGTGCTAGTGCTTTTTGTCGTTCTTCTTGTGCTTTTAGTCTTTCTTCTTGTTTCTTTTGTAGGTCTGGTTTTCCTGATGTTGCTTCTACTGCCCTATCTGCAGCATATCCACCAAGAAATCCCCCTGCCATGCTTCCGAGAACAAATCCAAGACCAGGAACAGGAATTAATGCCTGTCCTATTGCACCACCCAACAAAGAACCAGCAAGAGAACCACCAGCACCTGCTGCTGCTTTACCTACACTTTCACCTTCCTGAAGTCCAGTCGCAAAATCAAGTCCAGAAAAAATAGCATTTGCAATTCCAATTGAACGGAAACCACTAAATCTTAATTTTGACCCTAAAGCAGTTGGTGCTTTTGGTTTTCCTGAAGGACCTTTTGGTTTACCTACATCACCACCACCTGGGAAAAAGTTACTAACAAAACTAGCAGCATCAAATGCACCTGACGCAAGATTTCTTAAAAGATTTCCTGCAGAGCCAAAATTTGATGCAATGTTTATGTTTGCTAATTCTTTTATTTTATTTTCTTTTGGTAATTTTATAGATTCAATCTGATCTACATTAATATCTAAAAAGTCAATTAAACCTTTATAACTTCTTTTTACCTCTGAAAAATTTCTATCGGAAGTATTTCCCATTAAGGAAATAGAATTAGCAGCAGCAATTAAAGGTGAAGAAACTGTTTTTGCCATTATCCGTCAACAATATTATAGATTATTTTTGAATAGAGAATTAGGAAATTATCAGTATTTCCTGCAGGTAAAAATGGAGCAGTTGGTCCTTGTGCTCCAGCAGGTGCCGCAGGACCAGAAGATGGAGATTGCGAACCAGAAGATTTCTGTTGTGGCATCTGTGTGCTGAAATCAAACGGCATCACATTTACACTTGGTGCTGCTTGTGATGGTGGTGGTTGAGCAACTTTAGTTGCCATATTTTTTAATTCTTCTCTCTTTTCTGGTGATAATACCCAATCTGGTGTTTCTGGACCACCCATTCCTGGTTTTCCATCTACTCCTGGTTTTCCATCGGCTCCTGGTTTTGCTGCTGCTGTTCTACTTCCTGGAGTATAACCATCAAGACCTTTCAATGCTTGTTGTGCATATTTAAATCTAGCACCAACCTCACCATATCCCAAATAAATTTTAGATGCTCTTTCTAATTCTTGTGGTGTAGCATTGGGATTTTTAAATATTCTATTTGCTTCTGCATACTGTGGGTTAGTTTCTAATTCATATTTTATGAATTTCATTTGCTCTTCATTTGTTGCCTGATTTAACGGTTTACCCAAAAACTTTTCTGCTGCAGTAATTCTTCCTCTATTCCAACTCACTAAACCTTTATTAGTTCCAGCACCATCATTTAACACCCAAGGTTTTCTTTGTCCTCTCCAACCAGATTCCTGTTGAACATTACCAGAAAGGTATGCAGCAGCTTGTTTTGTGAATCCCATATCAACAAAACCTTTTGCGCCACTAACTAAATCTTTTGATGGACCCGCAGGAGATGTTGGTGTTTCTCCTCCTGGTTGTCCTGGAGGACCACCAGAAGTAGAAGGACCACCACCAGGACCAGTTTTGGCACCTCCACCTCCTCCACCACCAGAAGTTCCACCAGATCTATCGTTTGAACCTTTAATTAAACTGCTAACAGCAGAAGTAAATGAATCTACAATTCCACCAAGACCCTCTACCAATCCACCAAGAAATCCTGGTTGTTGTTGAACGGGTGCAACACCAGTATCTGCAAGAGCATTTACCGCACCAGCACCTGCCGCTAATCCACCTGCACCAAGTGCAAACATGCTACCTTTTCTCATTAAGTTTCCAAGTCCTCTTGGAGCAGTTTGCTTCAATCCTTGCCCAGGAACTTTTAAGTCAATATTTAATCCAGGACTTCCAGATGGTGATGCGGTGGGTAGATTTGATAGTTGCCCAACTATTTTATTAATAGTATTTCTGATTAGTTTTGCTACTTCAAAACTATCTGCAAATATTTTTTGTAATGACTTTAGATTCGAATCTAAATTATCTAGATTTTTCTTGCTTGCGAAAAATTGAATAAAATCTAAAGCACCTTTGAAGACTTTTAAAAAGTTTCCAAGAATGCCAGTTGGTTTTGCGTCATCAACTTCAGAAACTTTTTTTCTATACTCTTCGACAAGTTTGGTTATAGTGGAGTCTGCCTGTTGAGTTATGTTAGTAACAGCAGACTGCAATTGTGTTATATTATTTTCTTGCTTCGTGTAAAGAGGTTGTATCTCTCTAGTTACCTCGGAACGAACTTGTTGTACTTTTGCATCTACATTTTTATTAGTGATATTAGTTACACTTTCTATCTGACCAGAAACCTGACTTAAGATGTTTGATGAAATAGTATTAACAATAGAACTTAAATCTGGTGTTGCTGGTCTAACCGATGCCCTTTGAAATCCTACAACATTATTTGCTGCACTAGAAACAACAGAACTGCCAAGAGGAACACCACCAGAAACAAAGTTCTGAAAGGAAGATGGGGATACCCTTCTTCCTCCTACAATTTTTTCTGGTGATAGCAGGGAACTAACGGGCATTTGCTTGTTGCTGTTGTTTCAACTGTTCTTCTTCAATATGCTGTTGCAGTAATCCAACGTAAATATCACGTTCCCAAGGCATCATATTTTCAATCTCAGTCAATGAATATTTATGGAACTGCATCAAGGCAAAATTAATTCTAAAATATGACTCAAGCTCCATATGAGCCATAATTAACCGAAAAAACTTGTTAACCCTTCTAACTTAACAGTATTCTCTACTCCAGTTTTTGGATTTTTTACTTTAATGGTATGAGATAATTTGGGCATTGTCTCAAAGAAGGTTTCAATTTGCTTGAATTGTGTTGAATTCATTTGCTCTATAAAATCAACCAATTCTTTTTTTGTGCAATCTGCTGCTGCCCAAGAATCTTCATCATTATAAATCATGTCAATGCAAGAAGCAATAATATCAAAAGACTTTTCAATATTTGATTCACTTTGTGCAGAACCAAAATCAAAATTATTTTTAATAAATTGGTCAAGTGAAGGATATTTCATCCGTAAAATCAATTTACTATCAAGATGAATATCTACTTTGTGATTTGGGTCTTTATGAACCTTTACCTCATCAATATAAACTGTGACAGGAACTTGAGTTTCCCCATCATCATAGCAAGTAACGATCAAATCAATACTTTCTCCAACAGATTTTCCCCTAACATTAAGAAAAATATACTCAATATCAAATGTTGGAAGTTCTTCTACCTTTACTCCCTTAGTGATAATACATTCCTTCAATACTTGCTTAATTGCATTAGTGATTTGTTTAGTATCTTGACTTTCCAATGCAAGAATAAGTATCTTTTCCTCTCTTACTAAAAATGGTCTATATTTTATAGTTTTTCCAGATGAAGGCAATTCCAACTCATAAGTTGGTGCAGAAATCTTTGGTAATGGCATAATAATCCATAAAAAAATCAGTTATT
>JACCDX010476747.1_pt1 | contig 15422 bp, 13 predicted proteins | sample 7449681 | NCBI WGS metagenome assembly JACCDX01 (sample SAMN15323450, study PRJNA562643) | freshwater metagenome | isolation source: river surface water | place: USA:Blue River Watershed | collected 2017-08-18 | reverse complement strand
GTGCTGCAATAGGTTTTGACCATAAGAAGAACGAAAACGCATGCGACCAATCATCTTGATTAATTCCGGATGTAATCCGTGAATACCTAAATCGATCACTGTTTTTTCGCCGATTTCGATAATCTCGTCATCGATATTCTTCTTAGTCTTATTGACTACTTCCTCAATACGTGCCGGGTGGATACGTCCGTCTTGTACCAATCGGTGCAAGGAAAGGCGTGCAATTTCACGGCGCACAGGATCAAATCCTGAGATGATAATTGCCTCGGGGGTATCATCTACGATAAATTCAACACCAGTAGCCGCTTCTAGCGCACGGATATTACGTCCTTCACGTCCAATAATTTTTCCTTTGATATCGTCTGATTCAATGTTGAAAACAGATACACAGTTTTCAATGGCATTTTCAGCTGCAGTCCGTTGGATGGTTTCAATCACCACTTTTTTAGCCTCTTTCGTAGCGGTCAATTTCGCTTCTTCAATTGCTTGTTTCACGATGGAACTTGCCTTAGATTCAGCCTCTGCCTTCAATGCATCGATAAGTTGTTGGCGTGCCTCATCTGCCGAAAGATTTGCAATTTTCTCCAATTGGTTGATTTGATTCGCAAGCATGGCTTCTGCTTCAGCGCGAACTTTTTCTACCTCTTCGAATTTTTTTCGGTAGTTTTCCTCTTTGGACTGAATGCTTTGTTTTTGCGATTGCAACTCTTGATCAGCGATTCGCTGTTGCTCCTGTTGTTGAGCTAAAGTCCGCTCTTTTTCGCGTAGCTTTTGTTCGTTCTCCAATAGAATCCCCTTCTTTGCTTGCGTTTCCTCTTCAAATTCCCCACGTAAGCGTAGGAAGTTTTCCTTTGCTTCGAGCATGCGGTCTTTCTTTAGATTTTCAGCTGCAAAAGCCGCATTTTTCAATATTTCATCCGCCTTGCTTTGCGCATCAGCTTCCAGGTTTTTGTTCACTTTGGAAAAGAACACTTTTCCGGCAAATAGCCCACCTGCAAGTGATAACAAGGGGATAATTAGCGATAATATAGTCATAGAACGAATGTGTGTTTAAACATTGGCGCTCAGTAGACTGACCAAAAGAATAAGGATTTTATAAGGTAAACTCGGATACCAGTTCGATTAACTGATTATTTTCCGAATGAACATTGTGATGCAAATCTTTGCGTTCCGAATCAAATTTTATACCACACATAGCTAAATCCAGCGCCACAAGGGCCATTACTTTATTTGGATCTGTGCTGTTTGTCTCTTTCTCGTAAAATTTAACTAAGCGGTTCACTAATACTGCCGCGTTTCGCACGCATGATTCTTCCTGTTCACTTACCCGTAGAGAGACATTTTGTATCCCCAATAATAGGTTGCAAGGTAGTTTTTCACTCATGGTTTGCGTAATTGCTCAATACAATGATCTATAATTACTATATAACTATCTAACTTTTTCTTCAGTTCAGCTTTCGAGGCCTCTGTGTTGTCTGTACTAACTACAAGTTTACCAATTTTATCTGATTTTTTAAAGCTTTTCTCATATTCTTTTGCTTTGGCTGTCACTTCGGCTAATAACCTCGTTTTTTCAGCCAACTCTATTTTAGAGGACTCCAATTCAGTGCTTAGTTGCTTTATCGTTGCCTCTGTTTCACTTAAGCGCGCAAGCATTTGGCCGATTTTCAGCTTTAAGGTCAAATATTGAGTCCGTAATTCCTGTTTCATCTTACAACTTTAGCTGAGGTTTGCCTGCCCGCCAATTAAATTCATATAGCCCAATAAACACGATAACAATGATGAGTCCCATATTCGCAGTGATTAGTGGTACTGATATCCAGTCCAACCCTCCTATGTAAATGCAAAAACCACCTAAAACTAAGTAACCTAGATCACTTTTCCACCTGTAAGGTGCCGGTGCATATTTCTGCCCACCAATAAAACTTAATGCCGTCATCACGATGCTAGACGCCAAGAACGAGTAGGCGCATGCCATGTAGCCATAAACGGGTATAAATAGGATGTTACCTAGTAAGGTTACACCTAAGCCTACGAGGGTAATGATGGTGCCAACATATGTTTTATTGGTTTGCTTGAACCACACCGACTGCGTATAATATACGCCTAAGAACAAATTAGCCAATAATAAAATGGGTACAATTCCGATACCTTCCCAGTAGATTGATTGACGTAAAAATAAGGTCTTAATCCAAAACAGATTAACGGAAACGCCTACCCACAATAGGGTACATACGATAACAAACCAATGCGTCACTAATGCTAAATTTGATTGGCTATTGCTTTCTGATTTCTTGCCTAGAAAAAACGGTTCAGCAGAGTATTTAAATGCCTGAATCGCCAAACTCATAAATACAGAGAGCTTGTAACAATTTCCATAAATTCCCAAGGCATCCTGCGAAGTTCTACCTGGATAAAACCCTGTAGGCAAAAATTCCTCGAGCAATAAACGGTCAAACATAAGGTTGAACATCGCAGCTAAACTCATGAACATGATTGGATATGAATAAATCCAAAGACCTTTGAATGCTTCCCAATCCCAGCGCCAACGATACGCTTTAAACTCATCTTTAAGCCAATAAAATAGACTTGCGTTGGCAATCAAATTGGCTAAAAATATATATCCTGCACCAATTTCCGGTACATATAACGCTTTCAAAAATGCAGGTAACGTTTGTCCTAAATCACCCGTATGAATGGGTTTTAATATCAAAAGAAACAATAGGTTTAGCCCTACATTTACGAGGATTGACACAATCTTTGCCGTGACAAATTTTTTGATTTTTTGCTCAAGTCGAAGTTTGGCAAACGGAATTGCCGTGATGGCATCAATCGCAAGGATTAAGGCAAGCCAATATAAAAAAATACCTTTTCCCGGATACCCAAGCGCCACCATAATCGGTTCCGCGAAAAAAAACAATCCCAGCGTAAAGGCCCCGGAAGTTGCTATAATGGCCGTTAAGATGAGATGGTAGTATGTCTCTGGTGCTTCTTTGGCAAAACGAAAATAAGCCGTTTCCATGCCATATGTGTATAGTATATTGGCGATAGCCATATACCCATACAACTTGACATTAATACCAAGTTCAGCGGGAAGGAATGCCCAGGTGTGAACAAAAACAAGCAGGAAATTTAACGAACGCCCCAGAATTGTACTGAAACCATAGGACAGCGTCTCTCCAGCAAGTTTTTTTAATATGGACATAATTTGATTTCACCAAAGATCCAAAGTTACGTATTTCTTTACGTTTTTTGATACCCGATCGTTTGGTAGAATTGTTCCGAATAACTGTCGCTCAATGGGATGTGATTTTCGCCAATTTTCACTTTCTGATTCCGGATAGATTCGATTTTCTTTAGTGAAACGATATAGGATTTGTGAATCCGTAAAAAAGCGTCTGCGGGAAGTTTTTCAGCAATCAATTTCATCGTCATCCGACAAACTACCGGGAATTTCTGAGTCCTTACATGTATTTTGATGTAGTCTTTTAAGCCCTCAATGTACAAGATGTCATCCAGCATAATTTTCATTAACGCATAATCCGCATGAATGAAAATATATTCAACTTTCGATTCAGCCGTTGACGTCTGGCCTTGAAGCGCTAATTTACTTTTAAAGTGATCCAGCGCTTTGTGAGATGCCTTCAAAAATCTTTCAAACGAAATAGGTTTCAACACATAATCAATGACATCTAGATTAAATCCCTCCACCGCATATTGCTGATATGCAGTCACAAAAATAACCATAGGTTTATGCGTTAATCCTTCCAAAAATTGAACACCGGTTAACCCCGGCATTTGGATGTCTAAGAAAATTAGGTCGACCTGATTATTTTGCAAGTACTCAATAGCCTCAAACGCATTTCGACACCTTGCTTCCAATTTCAAAAAAGGAACTTTGGCAATATTGTCCTCTACCAAATCTAACGCCAAGCTCTCATCATCAATCGCGATGCATCGCAAAAGTGTTGAGGGTAACTCACTAAATTGCTCTTGAACCTCTTCCATGGTTTATACGTGTTTAATCGTTAACGCTACCCGATATGTTCCATCTTCCTCCACAATTTCCAATGCATGCGTCTCAGGATACAAAAGCTCCAGCCTGCGTCGCACATTGGTTAAGCCAATGCCTGAACTTTCATCTTTATGCTCCGTCAACTGATTACTAACTTGATTAATTACTTCAAACGTCAATTTTTCCGGAGTATCAATTAGTTGGATTGAAATCGTTGGATTTTTCACCATACCCACCCCATGTTTGAATGCATTTTCAACAAACGGAATAAGTAGCATGGGCTCGATAGTTCCGGAAGGATTTGACGAATTGGAGGTATAGTTAATTTGAATATCTGTCCCAAATCGAATCTTTTGCAAATCAATATAAGATTCTAAATAATTACTCTCTTTGCTAATTGCGACCTTAGAGTCACTTGTTTCATAAATCATGTAGCGCATTAATTCGGATAACTTAATCACGACAGGCTCTACATTTTCTGGCTTTCTTCGTGAAAGAGAAACAATACTATTCAACACATTAAACATGAAATGTGGACTTATTTGTGATCGCAAGAAGGAAAGTTCTGATTTAAGACGTTCGTTTTCCTCCTCTTTTTTGGCTTCTTGTTCGTGTAAATTATCCGAAAGAAAGCGGTAACTAATTCCTATAGCGATGATGAATAAATACTGGAAAATGATACGTAAATAAGTGAAGCGTTTCATGCCACCGCCGCCTCGGCGAGGACCTATTTCGCGTTCAGGGAAAAGCAAGTCAAAAATGATATCATTTAACCAAACCATGGCAAAAAAGCCTAATACTAAAAATCCCAAATACAACAAGATGTTATATTTCTTTAGCACTTTGGGGATTAATACCTCAGTATTGATATAGAAAATGGGAATGTTTGCCAGTCCGAAAACAAAGAAAAATAAGTTCCACTGAAAGTGACGTTTCATCTCAACAGGATCTGTTGACTGAGAGCTTGGTCCCAAGATAATCGGCAATGCTAATAAACAGGCCCAAAATAAAAGGTGAATTAGGATGGACCGTGTTGTCAATTTACTTTTGCTCATATCGTTTCATGACTAAAAAACCAAATTAACAAATTTTGAAAGATACCGTGGCGTTTTTTGCTACGACTATCCTGTTTGTGCCGATGAAATTGTTCAGTTATTTTATTAGATTTGTTTTCATAGAATCTATTTAATCATTCATTCATGCGGAAAATAATGATGCTTCTGCTGCTTTCGTGGACCAGTTTCGCACAGCAGTCTATTCCTCTCACAGATCTTCAAGCATTTGTTCAACCTAGTAGCAATTGGTCCATTGAAGGTGCTGTCCGAGCTACTTATACAGACACCAGCTTTCAAGTGGCTACAGGTAAAGGGGTTTTGTTAAACACGTTAAGGCACGGAAAGTACCAGCGGACAGATGACTTAACATTTCAGCTGAACCATGGCGACATGCGGTTGATGATGGATTTCATGCTACCTAAAGGGGCGAATTCAGGGATTTATTTGCAAGGTCGCTATGAGGTACAATTATACGATTCATGGGGTAAAACCAAATTGAATTTCGGTGATTGTGGCGGAATCTATGAGCGATGGGATGAGGGCCGTGGTAAAGGAAATCAAGGTTATGAAGGCTACGCTCCCTTGCAAAATGCATGTAAAGCTCCTGGCACCTGGCAAACCATTGAAATTGATTTTCAAGCACCACGATTTGATGCGTCTGGAAAGAAAATTCAAAACGCACGGTTCAAAAAAGTCATCCTAAATGGAATTTTGATCCATGAAAATATTGAAGTTTCTGGTATGACACGCGGAGCACTTTTCGATGCTGAGGCAGCTTTTGGTCCAATACGCATTCAAGGTGATCATGGCCCCGTTGCTTTCCGAAACATTCGATACGAAACCTATGATAAACCTTCTGCCAGCCTCGGAGAAGTCAAATACAGCTATTACACCGGGAAGTTTACAGAACCTATTATTGGACAAGCCAGCCCTGTTTTGACCGGTACAATTCCCAAATTAACGGCTAAAGTAATCACAGCCAAGAATGATTATTTAATTCGCTATCAAGCCGAATTAACAATTCCGGAATCAGATAACTACGAATTTCAAACGCATTGGACCGGTGGTGGTGTATTGAAAATTGATGGGAAGGAATTAAATCAAGGGGCACATTGGTATTCTGAAAAGGTTTCTCAATCTACATTTTTGACGGCGGGAAAACATCAGCTGGAGTTGATTCATATCAAGGATTTTCCGTGGGGCCCACAAGCCTTAGGTTTAATCGTAAAACGAATCGGATCTCACTCGGTAGTTTTACATGATCGCAAATCCATGATCGATCCAGAGGCCGTAGGTCTGGTGGAAGTCAAAGCGAACGCAGAGCCTGTACTACAACGCTCTTTTGCTTTCCATCTAGGTAAGAAAAAAACGCATGTTATACATGTCGGTGATCCTTCCGGATTACATTATTCCTATGACCTCAAACAAGGAGCAATCCTTCAAGTATGGCGTGGTCCTTTCTTAGATGCGACACAAATGTGGCATGACCGCGGTGAGCCTCAAACAGCAGAACCACTGGGTGTAACCGTTGTTTTAGATGGCCGTTTCCCACTGACACTTGATCATCAGGCCCAGCCAGATTCGCTAAATGCATCCGATTTGGTGTATAAGGGGTATCGTTTGGAACATGGCCGTCCGGTCTTTATGTATGATTGGGTGGCTGCGAAAATGCAGTTGGAAGATCGCATTGTTCCTGCCGCAAACAACATTGGGTTAACGCGAAAAATCACGTTTAAGTCTGCAAGTTCCATGCAATCGGCACTTGATTTTGTCATTGCGCCCCCTAACCAAATCGCCGCTGTGAACGCAAGTTTAGTGGGCCTAAAAGATCAATCCTATTTTGTCCAAACGACTGGGGGTGGAGTTGATTTTTCGGTGGGCCGACAAGCCATTCAGGGGACAAATTTAACCTATCAGATCATTTGGTAATCGTATTAAGATGAGATATTTAACTAGTTTATTCGTTATTTGTTTATTGCTTCCGATGGGGGCATGGGCACAGAAAAATTCCGCAAAAACAGAGCAGGATTATTATGAAATTAAGACGCTTCCAATACCTAAAGATATTTATCTAGAGATTGGTGGTTTAGCGACTATGCCGGACGGGCGTTTGGCAGTTAGCACACGACGTGGAGAAATTTGGATTATCGAAAATCCATATCAAAAAGAAAACCACCAAGTGCATTACAAACGATTTGCTAGCGGACTGCATGAGGTACTCGGATTAGCCTACAAAGACGGTTCCTTCTATTGTTCGCAACGTGGAGAGCTGACAAAAATTACCGATACCGATCGTGATGGCGTAGCTGATTCGTACGTTCCGGTTTATCAATTTGATTTATCTGGGAACTATCATGAATATACGTATGGTCCTGTATTTGACAAAAACGGGGACATGTTAGTGACGCTAAATCTTGCCTGGGTTGGTTTTGGAGAAGGTAAGTTTGCCAAATGGCGCGGCTGGCTTTTGAAAATTAAGCCTGATGGTACCATGGAGCCGCATTCAGCGGGCTTACGCTCTCCAGCAGGATATTCAATCAATGATGAAGGAGATATTTTTTATGGAGAAAATCAGGGGGATTGGGTAGGTTCAGGACGCGTAACGCACTTAGCGAAGGGTGATTTTGCAGGTAATCCTGGTGGATTGAAATGGGCAAAGGAGCCCAACAGTCCATTTAAGTTAACCTTAGAGGAAATTCAAGACAATGGAGCACCGATGTATGAAGCGGCTGCCAAAGTTAAAAACTTGAAATTGCCTGCTGTATGGTTTCCACATGCTATCATGGGAATTAGTACAGCCGATATTTTGCAAGACTCGACGAAAGGCAAATTCAGTCCATTCCCAGGGCAGTATTTTGTGGCCGATCAAGGTCAATCTAAAGTCATGCGGATGGGATTAGAGAAAGTGAACGGTGTTTACCAGGGATTTTGCATCAACTACCGGGAAGGATTTCAATCGGGAATTTTACGTGAGCGTTTTGGTTTAGACGGTTCGATGTTTGTCGGCATGACTTCACGGGGCTGGGGATCTACCGGAAAGGCTGATTTTGGTCTGCAGCGCCTTTTCTGGAATGGAGAAATGCCCTTTGAAATTGAAAATATTCGTGCGAAGCCCGACGGATTTGAGTTGAGTTTCACTCAAGCTGTGGATGTTAATTCAGTTAAAAAAGCTGCTTCTTATGCGTTGAGGTCGTATATTTATAAATACCAACATCAATATGGAAGTCCTATTATTGAATTGAAAGATTTGAAAATTACTGCCATAGAGGTTTCTGCAGATAAGCGGAGCGTTCGATTGGTGATTGAAGGTTTACGCCAATTTTACATTCACGAATTCAAGCTGGAAGGTATTCGCAATGAATCTGGGGACCCTTTGTTGCACGAAACGGCTTATTATACGTTGAATCAAATTCCTTCCGGCGCGCGTTTGATGGTATCAGAGGGAAATCGGATGCAGGGAGACAAAGTGGAAAAAGTAACTCCTGTTGTTGCGCCCAAATCAAAAGGCAAATCAATCATTTCTGACGCAGAGGCAATGGCTTTGTTAAAGAAGCATACCTGCCTAGCATGTCATGCGAAGGAAAGTAGGGTAGTAGGTCCATCTTATGTGGACATTGCTAAACGTAATTATACCGACAAACAAATTTTAGCTCTTGTGTACAAGCCTAATCCACAAAATTGGCCAGAATACGCGACCGAGATGGCTCCAATGAGTCATGTGCCCGCTGCAGATGTACTTAAGATTGCATCTTGGATTAATGGCTTGAAAAATAAAGCCTTGCTCAATCGAGATTAAGACAAAAAAAAGGGTCGACAATAATTTGTCGACCCTTTTTTGTTTTGTAAAACTTACTTGGGAACAACGGAACCCTGTATCGTTAAAATAATTTGAGATACTTCCCCGTTGTTCACAACCGTAATGGTCTTGTTGAAGTTTCCAGGTCTTCCAGCTGAATTGTATAATGCAGTAACTTTACCTGTTTTTCCTGGCATAATCGGTTCTCTTGACCATTCTGGCGTAGTGCAACCACATGAAGGTTGAACATTGGAAATAACAACAGGAGCTTTTCCTGTGTTGGTAAATTCAAAGCTATAAGAAGCTTGAGTTCCTTCTTTAATTTTGCCGAAATCGTGTTTTTCAGACTTAAATTTAATCGATCCTTGCGCATTCGATTGAAATGCGAAGCCTAAAATGAGTGCGAGTATTCCTAAAAATTTCTTCATGGTTAATTGATGTGTTTACTTAGATGAGTGACAAATCTATAACAATGGCGAGATTCGGCAAAAGAATTGCTGGAGTTTTTCAAAAAGTTTGAAATGGAACGTATTTGGCCGACAAGTATTTTGTTGTATTTTTACACGTTACATTCCTAAATTCTCTTGTCTTTGACTCATAGCTATTCATTTTCTAAACCTGGGATTACGTTCGATCCGAATCAGGTAATGGATAATTATCGACTTGCTGCGATTAGTCGGGCATGTAGTTTGCTTGTTCGAAAGGAAGTGTTTTCGGGTCGTGCTAAATTTGGCATTTACGGAGATGGCAAGGAATTGTGTCAAATTGCCTTGGCCAATGCCATGCAAAAAGGCGATTATATTTCTGGGTATTACCGCGATCAGACGATTGGTGTAGCTATAGGAGATCTTACTTGGCCACAATATTTTGCGCAGTTATATGGACATCCAGATGTTCATTTTGACCCGCATTCTGGCGGCCGACAAATGAATAATCACCATGCGACGCGGTGGTTAGATGCGCAAGGCGAATGGCTTAATCAAACAGAAACATACAATACCGTAGCCGGAATTTCATCTACGGCAGCACAGATTCCGAGGGCGTTAGGGGTTGCGTATGCATCAAAAATGTATAGGGAACTTCCTGATTTAGAGCCTCATAGTGAATTGTTTTCAAAAGGAGGTCGGGAAGTTTGTTTTACCACGATTGGAGATGCCTCCACATCGGAAGGGATGTTCTTGGAGTGTATTAATGCTGCAGGTGTACTGCAAATTCCGATTGTTTTTTCGGTCTGGGATGATGGATATGGCATTTCTGTTCCGATTGAGTTTCAGACAACAAAGTCATCTATTTCCAAAGCGCTTGCGGGGTACCAACGAACTGATACGGAGAAAGGATTGGAGATTTTTCAAGTAAAAGCTTGGGATTATCCAGGGTTAATGGCCGCCTATCAGCAGGCCGCTCGATTAGCACGCGAGGAATATGTCCCGAGTTTAGTGCATGTGATTGAATGCACCCAGCCACAAGGTCATTCCGCCTCTGGTTCTCATGAACGATATAAATCAGCCGAACGCCTACAATTTGAGCAGGACGCTGATTGTAACTTACGCTTTCGGGAATGGATTCTTGAATCAGGTATTTCGGACGAGCCAACCTTAGCTGCCATCGATGCGGAGGCAATTAAAGAGGCCCGCAGATTTCAGAAGGAAGCTTTTGCGGCCTATATGGCCTCAATTGAAATCGATAAAAAAGGCTTTCTGCGGATTGCCAAAAACCTATATGATTCTACCAATGAGCCGGGTTTAATTGAGCCTATTTTGGAGGAATTAAATCAGTTGCCATATCCCATTTTTAGTGATTTGGTCCGTGCAGGGCGTAAAACGTTACGGGCATTTAGGTTTTTCCAAGGGCCGGCGGTCAAGTTGTTGCGTCACTGGCTTCATGAACTAGAATCGAAAAATCATCGTCGGTTTAGTTCTCATCAAATGAGTGAGTCGGCGCAAAGTCCGATGCACGTCAAAGGTATTCGTGCGGAGTATGATAAAGATCCTATTTTAGTTGATGGACGAGAAATATTAAATAAGAGTTTCGCTCAGTTTTTGACGGATCCGCGTGTATTTATACTCGGTGAGGACGTTGGCAAAATTGGAGATGTCAATCAAACTCTAGCAGGTTTGCAAGACATTTTTGGACCTTTAAAGGTGACCGATACCGGTATTCGGGAGGTTAGTATTGTGGGTCAGGGTATTGGTGCTTCGATGCGCGGCTTGCGACCCATTGTAGAAATTCAGTATTTAGATTATATTTTTTACCCGTTTCCGATTTTATCGGATGATTGGGCATGTTTACATTACCGTACGGCGGGTGGACAAAAAGCTCCCATGATCCTACGTACGCGTGGGCATCGTTTGGAGGGTATTTGGCATTCAGGTAGCCCGATGGCCGTGTTAATTAATGGATTGCGTGGAGTTCATTTTTGTGTTCCTCGCGACATGACACAAGCTGCGGGTATGTACCGAACTTTGTTGGCCGGCGATGATCCAGGCGTTGTGGTTGAATGTTTGAATGGATATCGATTGAAAGAACCGATGCCAACTAACCTTTTGGAGATTCAAGTTGAATTAGGGGTGCCTGAAATTTTACGTGAGGGGAATGATTTGACGATTGTGACCTATGGTTCTATGTGTCGGATTGTCATGGAATCGGCATCGATTTTAGCAGATATGGGGATTTCGGTCGAGGTGATCGATGTGCAAACCTTGTTGCCTTTTGATCGATATCATCATATTTTGACGTCGATTCAGAAGACTCATCGCGTGCTATTTGCAGATGAAGATATGCCAGGCGGGACGTCTGCCTATATGATGCAAGAAGTATTGGATAAGCAGGGGGCATTTTCTTGGTTAGATAGTCCGGCGCGTTGCATGTCAGCTATGCCGCATAGGCCGGCCTACAGTTCAGATGGCGACTATTTTTCTAAACCAAATGTGGAGAATGTGGTGGATACCGTTTACGAAATGATGCGTGAAGTGGATCCGTCATCTTATCCAGCAATTTATTTTTAATGTCGGTGATGAAGCGCTATTTCAAGGAGATCTTAGATGTTATTCAAAGCACCCGAAAGGGGATGTCGCTGACATGGAGGCATGCGTGGGATGCGCGTAAGCAGCGTAGCCAACATAACATCCAAGATGGAACGTATTTTTCACAGTCGGTGGGAATTACGACTTTACAGTATCCGCATGTTGACATACCTGTCCCTGATAATGGTCGTTATCAGTTGCATAATGAGATGGACGACTGCATTGTTTGTGATAAATGTGTTAAAGTCTGTCCTGTTGACTGTATTGAAATTGAGCCCATTAAGGCGACAGGGCTTGTTGGCCATGCCTCCGATGGATCCCCCATTCGTTTATATGCAGCCAAATTTGACATAGATATGTCAAAATGTTGTTTCTGTGGTTTGTGTACGACTGTTTGTCCTACCGAATGTTTAACCATGACTTCTGAGTATGATTTTTCTGTATTCGAGGTGAAGGAACACAATTTTTCATTTGCCAATTTGACGGAGGAAGAGGCCGCGGAGAAAAAGAAGTTGTATGAGCAGTTTGTCGCGGAGAAAGAGGCGTTGAAAAAGTCAGTGGACAGTGGTCAGGTGTCAGTGGACAGTGGTCAGTCGTCAGTAGTCAGTCAACAGTCCGAAGACAATAGTCTGAAGGATGAAGGTCCAGCGTCTAAACCCGCTTTTAAGCCGAGTTTTAAGCCGAAGGCAGTGGACAGTGGTCAGTCGTCAGTAGTCAGTCAACAGTCCGAAGTCAATAGTCCGAAGGCTGAAGGTCCAACGTCTAACGTCCAGCGTCCAGCGTCTAATGAGTCTGACGTCCAGCGTCCAGCGTCTAATGAGTCTGACGTCCAGCGTCCAGCGTCTAATAAAGATAATCCTGATCCAGAATGACACCGATCTTAATCGCATTTTTGGCTTTAGTGATTTTAACTTGCGGAAGTGGGTTAGCGATGTTGTTTACACGCAATATTTTGCATGCTGCCTTGGCGATGTTCATGTGTATGCTGGGTCTAGCGGGCTTGTATGTGATTGCATACGCAGATGTCATGGCTGTTTCACATCTGATGATTTATGTAGGAGGCGTGCTTATTTTGATTCTTTTTGGTATAATGTTGACAACCCAGCAGTCCCGCGAAAATTATGGGAAGAATCATTTATGGGTCGAACAACGAAGTTTTTTCTGGTCGGCAGTCATTGGATTATCGATTTTTTTTGGTCTAATATACATCTTCACGCGCATGAAATGGGAATTGCACCTGGTGGGTAATGACCAATCAAAACTGCGGGACGTAGGTATTGCTCTTTTGACTAAGTATGCCTTTCCATTTGAATTAGTAGGTATTTACCTCTTGATTGCCTTGGTGGGTGCCACCTATATCGCGAAACGAAATGACTGAGATCCCGGTAATCTATTTTTTATGGGCAAGTGCAGCGCTGTTTTCGACAGGATTTACAATTATGATCTTGAAGCGCAATGCCATTTTTATGTTGATGGGAATTGAGCTGATCTTAAACGCGGCTAATTTGAACTTGATTGCTTTTTCACGGCAGGATGATGGCCAACAAGGCCTGATGATGGGAATATTTGTATTGGTGGTAGGCGTATGTGAAATGGCTATTGCCCTTTCGATCATTCTTCAGGTATACCGACAGTTTCAGCACATTGAAGTTGGGAAATTTGAACCCCGCAACTAAGACTTTTCATCTAGCCAAATTTTCAGTTGTTTTCGGAAGTTTGGTGTTTTTGCTTTTCCCAACACTTTTTCGAGCTCTTCCACAGGTGCATCATACATATGCCGGATGGTACCAAAATGCTTCATTAATTTTTGAGCAGTAAGTTTACCGATACCCTCTAATTCTTCCAACTGACTTACAAGGAAGTTTTTGCTTCGTTTATTCCGGTGTGCCGTTATACCAAATCGATGCGCTTCATCTCGTAATTGCTGAATCAATTTTAACGACTCTGATTTTTTGTCAATATACAAGGGTAGACTATCTTCTGGGAAGTAAATTTCTTCCAATCGCTTTGCAATACCAATGATCGGTATTTGCCCATATAAACCAATCGCCTTCAGCGCATCACATGAAGCACTTAATTGACCTTTACCACCATCGACAATAATTAAATCTGGCAATTCAGCCTCTTCTTCTAATAATCGGGTGTAGCGCCTTGTAATCACTTCATGCATGGTGGCAAAGTCATCAGGTCCCACCACGGTTCGTGGGGTGAAGAGTCGGTATTCTTTTTTAGCTGCTTGTGCTTGGATGAAACAAACCATGGCGGAAACAGGATTTGTTCCTTGTAGATTAGAGTTATCAAAACATTCAATGCGTTTCGGCAGGTGTTTTAAATGCAAGTCATTCTTCAAAGTCAGTAAAATGCGCATTTTTCGATCCCCACCTGATTCCTCGGCAGCTTTTCGATCAGCCTTCTCCTTCCGGAAATAGAGCACATTTTTGAGCGACATGTCTAACAGTTTTTTCTTGTCACCCATGACCGGGATGATATTCTTAATGCCTCGGAATTCAAGGGACATAGGGATATTGGTCAAGATTTCTTTCGCCTCACTATGGAATTGATCTCGCTTCTCCCAAATCAACATAGTTAATAGATCGGACTCATCTTCGTCCAATTTCTTTTTGACCTCATAGGTTTGGGATTGTAAAATGGTCCCATTGATGACTTTCATGAAATTAATATAAGCCATTTGTTCATCTGAAACCATAGTGAATACATCCACGTCATGAATGGAGGGATTAACGACGGTGGATTTCGCTTGGAAATTTTCGAGTAGTTCCCATTTTTCTTTCCATTCTTGCGCCTCTTCGAATGCCAAACGCCCACTTGACTCATGCATGCGCTCTTGGAAATAAGCTTTTGGCTTTTGGTAGTTTCCCTTTAAAATGTGGGTCACCTGCTCGATATATATAAGGTATGCACTTTCGTCTTGCAAACCTTCGCAGGGGCCTTTGCAATTGCCGATGTGGTATTCCAGGCAGACCTTAAACTTCCCTTGTTCAATGTTAGCTGATTTGAGCGCGAGCGCACACGTTCGTAAAGGATATAATTGATGAATCATTTCCAGCAACCCGTTCATTGCTTTGGGATTAGCAAACGGTCCAAAAAATGTTCCGATGGTATGATCAATGCGGCGTGAAGTGATTAAGCGAGGGAATGACTCTTTGGTTAAACAGATAAACGGGTATGTTTTGTCGTCCCGAAGGAGGATATTGTATTTGGGTTGAAATTGCTTGATAAGCGTATTCTCCAATAGTAATGCATCAAATTCAGAATGCACGATGGTGAATTCGAGCCGACAAATCTGTTGGACTAATTTTCGTGTTTTGGTATTGTGATTCTGCAGATTCGTGAAATAGCTACTTACCCGGTTTTTTAGATTTTTAGCTTTTCCTATATATATAATGGTATCGAACGCATCGAAATAGCGGTAGACACCAGGTTCTTCCGGTAGGCTAGGCAAGATGTTTTTGGGTTCGAATTTTGTCATTGACCAAAATTAGGCATTAATGATGAATTTGTGTTTTTGTACT
>JACCDX010029370.1_pt1 | contig 15423 bp, 13 predicted proteins | sample 7449681 | NCBI WGS metagenome assembly JACCDX01 (sample SAMN15323450, study PRJNA562643) | freshwater metagenome | isolation source: river surface water | place: USA:Blue River Watershed | collected 2017-08-18 | reverse complement strand
TGGCAAGAACGTGAGCTTCAAGGACCTCAAGGTCGTCTTCACCGATTTCTGCCGCACCTTCTTCGAGAGCGACGATCTGGTGCTGCGCTTCCGTCCGAGCTTTTTCCCCTTCACCGAGCCCAGCGCCGAAATCGACATCCAGTTTCCCAGTGGGCCCTTGGCCGGTCGCTGGCTGGAAGTCGCCGGTTCCGGCCAGGTGCACCCGAATGTGGTGCGCAACATGGGGTTGGATCCCGAGCGTTTCATCGGTTTTGCCTTCGGCATGGGTCCCGACCGCCTGACCATGCTGCGCTATGGTGTCAACGACCTGCGCCTGTTCTTTGACGGCGACATCCGATTCCTGAGCCAATTCCGGTAACACAGCCATGCAATTTCCTGAATCCTGGTTGCGCGAGTTTTGTAACCCGCCCCTGACCACTCAACAACTGGCCGATACCTTGACCATGGCCGGCCTCGAAGTCGAAGAAACCCGACCCGTGGCACCTGCCTTCACCCGCATCGTGGTGGCCGAAATCAAAGAAGCCGTGCAACACCCCAACGCCGACCGCCTGCGCGCGTGCCAGGTTGATGCCGGGCAGGGCGCATGGCTGAATATTGTGTGCGGCGCTCCCAACGCCCGGGTCGGCATCAAGGTGCCTTGCGCTTTGGTCGGCGCCGAATTGCCCCCTGGGGAAGATGGCAAGCCCTTCGTCATCAAGCTCGGTAAACTGCGCGGTGTGGAAAGCCAGGGCATGTTGTGCTCGGCGCGCGAACTCCATCTGAATGACGACCATGGCGGTTTGCTAGAGTTGTCGCCCGATGCGCCAGTGGGGCAAGACATCCGCCAGCACCTGCAACTTGATGACACCCTGTTCACACTGAAGCTCACCCCGAATTTGGCACACTGCCTCAGCGTCTACGGCATCGCCCGCGAGCTCAGTGCGCTCACGGGTGCCCCATTGCAAACTCCGACCTTTAAACCCGTGCCGGCTGGCAACAACGCCCGATTGCAAGTCTCGGTGCAGGCGCCTGATCTGTGCGGTCGATTCAGCGGTCGCGTGGTGCAGGGCGTTAATCCCCAAGCCGCCACCCCGGCCTGGATGGTCGAACGCCTGGCGCGCTGCGGACAGCGCAGCGTCAGCGCCCTGGTCGACATCTCCAACTACGTCATGTTCGAGTACGGTCGCCCCTCGCACATCTTTGACCTGGACAAAATCCACGGCGGCTTGCAAGTGCGCTGGGGTCGCCCCGGCGAAACGCTGGAACTGCTTAACGGCAACACCATCACTGTCGATCATCAGGTGGGCGTGATCGCTGACGATGTCCAGGTCGAGTCGCTGGCCGGCATCATGGGCGGTCAGGCCACGGCAGTGGGCGATGACACCCAGAACATCTACATCGAGGCCGCATTTTGGTGGCCCCAGGCCGTTGCCGGTCGATCACGCCGGTACAACTTCAGCACCGACGCTGGCCATCGCTTTGAGCGTGGCGTTGACCCCGGCCTGACCGTGGCGCACATCGAGCGAATCACAGCATTGGTGCTAGACATCTGCGGCACCGATCAGACCCAAGTCGGCCCGATTGACGACCAGACCCTCAACCTGCCCAAGCGCTCACCTGTTACCCTGCGCGTGGCCCGTGCCGCCAAGGTCATCGGCATGGATCTAAGCCAAGAGCGCATGACCCAAGCCCTGCGCGGCCTGGGTCTGGATGTGACCGAAGGCCCGGGTACCTTGACCGTGGTACCGCCCAGCTACCGCTTTGACCTGCAGATCGAAGAAGACCTGATCGAAGAGGTCGCCCGCATGGTGGGTTACGACCATTTGCCGACCAACCCGCCGCGTGCGCCCACCAGCCCCCGCGTACGCCCCGAGTCGAGTCGCGGCAGCTACGCCGTGCGTCGCCAGGTGGCTGCGCTGGGCTACCAAGAAACCATTAATTACAGCTTTGTCGAACAAAGCTGGGAGCACACTCTGGCGGGCAACCCTGACCCGATTCAACTGCTCAACCCCATCGCCAGCCAGATGAGCGTCATGCGCTCGTCGTTGATCGGCGGATTGCTCCAGGTGGTCAAGTTCAACATCGACCGCAAAGCCACCCGGGTGCGTGTGTTCGAGGTGGGGCGTGTCTTTTTGCGCGACCCTGATGTGGCTGACTCTGACACCACGGTGCAGGGCCTCCATCAACCCACGCGTTTGGCAGGCGTATCCTACGGACCACTACACCCCTTGCGGTGGGATCAATCCGAGCGCAACGCCGACTTCTTCGATGTCAAAGCCGACGTACAGACCCTGCTCGCACCCGCCCAAGCCGGTTTTGAGCCTGCCGAGCATCCGGCCATGCATCCTGGGCGATGCGCTCGCGTGATCCTTGGTGGAGAGACCATCGGACACATCGGCGAACTGCACCCGCGCTGGCGCCAGCAATGGGAACTGCCTCAGGCACCAGTGGTCTTTGAGCTCAATCTGGATGCCCTGACGCAGCGAACTGTGCCCCGCTTCCTGGGTGTGTCACGCCAGCAAGCCGTTGAGCGCGACATCGCCATTGTGGTGGCAGAAGAGGTCACCCACGACCGACTCATGACGGCCATCCATGCAGCCCCCACATCGGGCCTGTTGCGCCAGGCGGTGCTGTTCGATGTCTATCGACCCAAACAAGCGGGTGCCGGATTGGAATCAGGCCAAAAGAGCCTGGCCGTTCGACTGACCTTACAAAACGACGATGCCACCTTGACCGACGCCGAAATCGACGCCGTGGTGGGGGCCATCGTGAAGCAGACCGAAAAAGATCTGGGTGCCCGATTGCGTGCCTGATTGCATGCCGGCCCCCGAAACTGGAGACAAAGATGGAACTGTCCTTTGACAACCTCGAGACCCCTGCGCTGACCAAAGCTCAGTTGGCCGAAATGCTGTTTGAGCAAATCGGACTCAACAAACGCGAATCCAAAGAGATGATTGATGCGATCTTTGATCTCATCACCCAAAAACTGGTTGCGGGCGAAGAGGTCAAGATCTCCGGTTTTGGCAACTTTCAAATTCGAACCAAATCGCCCCGTCCGGGTCGCAACCCCCGGACCGGCGAGCCCATTCCCATCGAAGCGCGACGCGTCGTGACTTTTCACGCCAGCCACAAACTCAAAGATCAGATCCAGGGTGGCAACAGCCAAGGCGTGACACTGATCCAAGAATAAAGGCGGGCAGGGCGCAAAAATATTTGCCCCAGCCCCTTTCCTCTGACCCCGGTTTTCGTGTAACCTCAATCCCCCGCCTTTTTACAGTCTGTATTCATGGAAACGGTCTCATTGCCGTCGATACCCGCAAAACGCTACTTCACCATTGGTGAGGTCAGTGACCTGTGCGCCGTCAAGCCGCATGTGTTGCGCTATTGGGAGCAAGAATTCACCCAGTTGCGTCCCATGAAACGACGCGGCAATCGCCGTTACTACCAGCACCATGAGGTGCTGATGATCCGTCGAATCCGCGATCTGTTGTATGACCAAGGCTTCACCATCAGCGGGGCACGCAACAAACTTCAAGAATTGGTTCAAGAGCAGCGTGACCGTCGCATGGCTGGTCCCGATTTGCTCAATGGTGTCGAGATCTTGGCCGACGACCCCAAGATTGATGAAACGAAACTGACCGAGACACCTCGTTGGCAAATTGTTCGACGTGAGTTGCGCGAAATCCGAGAGCTGCTGGGCTGAGGTTTACCCGCAAAGAACTGATTTGCGGTTATAATTTCGTTGTTCGGCGTGTAGCGCAGCCTGGTAGCGCACTTGCATGGGGTGCAAGGGGTCGCGAGTTCGAATCCCGCCACGCCGACCAGTCTTTACCATTGAAATGAACGGGTTACAGCTCAAAAGGCTGTGACCCGTTATTCATTGTGTCGATTGCCCCCGTTTTTTGGCCACCCCTTCAGCGACACCGTTTAGTTTTCTTGGCCAGCAGCCTTCAGCCCGATCACCTCCAGTTGAGTGGCTACAAGCAATAGCCTGTCTGGACTCTGTCATCCACAACCAAGGCCATGCCGATTTAAAAAAGGCAACATAATCTGGCCTGATGCGCTTCTTTTGCAGGGGGGGGACTTATGTCGCTGTTTGGTCCACAGACTCCCCAGGCTGGCTAGCCTTGCTGGGGTGTCTTGTTGTCACCGTCGGCTTGCGCGCACTGGCTCTTTGGCGCAACTGGCAACTACCAGCTTGGCGAGCTTGAATGGTCCTGTAGAAATTCAGGTTTTAAGCGGGCTAGGGTTTCCCAAACGCAAGGTCTAGAGTCGGTCATGTCTGATTCATTCGCGAGATCGCATCAAGCACTTCCTGGCTAGATGCTCCGCTAGGCAGACCGACAGCAATCGCCATGCGTTGAGTCAATAGTCTGACCATGTCGTGCCGATGGTGCAGTTTCAAATTCAAGAGCAGTGCGGTGGCAGACCACGATGACAAGATTGCGCGTCGCTCATTTTTTTGCATGAAATCATCAATGGCTTTGATCAACTCATGGTCATTCATCGCCAAGTGAAAATTAAAAAAACCATGAAAACCAAAGGTGGGCGACGATGGGACATTGGGGTCGTCAGAAAAATGGGGAAGCGTCAAATGTTCAACTGAAAATTGGCGTGCCATGTCAGGCGACGCAAATCTGAAGCCGAATTTTTGCTCTAGCGCCTCGGCACATTTTATGGCGATGACTCGATCTTCAGCCACTGTCCCATCCCAGGGCCCCATTTTCTGGACGGCTCGCATCAATCGCAAAGTGCGAAGACTAAAGCCGCCATTGCCAACGCGCCGATCAGGGCGACCATACATTTCTGGCCACGGGGCACCCACATAGTCGCAATTTAAAAAATCAGGCAGCCACTTTGATGGGTTGAGAACAAACCCGTCCCACTGAAAAATCAATGCATGCGACGTTCGAATCCAGTCGGGGAGTGTATTGAGTACATATTGGTTGTAGTCTTGCACGCTCCTCAGTGGCCTGATCGGTAACCACAGAAGTCGCCGTCCACCGGAATGAATCATCAAGGGTCCAGCTTGGGCATCGGACACTCAAACCACATGTTCAAAGCCGGCATCAAACATCCGACAACAAGCCTGAAAAGCCAGACGATGGTGCAAGGTATCAATGCACACGGCAGTGATCGACCGGAAGGGATTCATGAACCCCTAACCCTCATTCAGCGGATTGCGATGCAAGAGCCGAAACATTGTTCCGATTGCAAACCCGGCTTTTGACACGACACGACGCAGACGCATCACCGACTTGGGCCACTGGGACTTGGCGTGGATGATGGTTGACAAAGCGGCCTCGGCACCCGGGGAATGCTGTTCAAACAAATGGAGCCACGAATTACATCCGGATGGGTCGGGCGATCAATTGCTGTAACAGTGCTGCATAGTGGTTTTGAACTTGTGAGTTGGTGCTCAGAAACCGTCCGATGCGTGCCCGTTGCTGACTTCGATACCTTTCGTGTGCGTCATCGTGCTGCTCCAGCGCCTGTTTGGCGCATTGCGTCGCAGCCCTGACATCATGTCCCTCGTAGTAGTAACCCAGATCAGCCACCAGATGTGCATTGTGAATCAGTGGGTACCCTTGCCAGCAAACCTCCAAATACAGGTAATTGAGGGCGTTTTCCAGCTGGTGCGAGAGCACCAGGTCGGTATGGTGTGCCAACAACGCCGGGGTGTCGAAACGACCCCAAAAAACAGCTTTATGGTCTTTGACCAGGTCAAGCTGGTTCATCAGGCTGATGAACTCGGGGCTTTGGGTGGCAATGCGCTCTGCATTGGTGACTTGCAAAATTTCGATTCGATCGGGTACCTCTCGGTATAGCGCTTCAGCGGTCAGGATCGGATAGAGACAAAACTTGACGATGTTGACATTGGGCTCAATGACGCTCAGCCGCTTGCGAGGGCGCCCAGGGACATAGAGCCCAGAATGGGGCAAATCTTTGCAGCGGCCTTCAAGAACAAAAGGGTCCCACACAAAGGGAACGACTCTTGCGGTCTGCCTGCGCAATACTTCAAAGAAAGACAAGCTGTTGGGTGCGATTTGGGGAATGACCCAGATGTCGTCGTATCGCTGGTTGATGAACACCTGATCCCACATGCGGCGACCCAATACGATGGCCTCCAATGCGGTGATGTACTCAAACCCGCAGCAATATGACACCAACCGACAACCCCGCTGCTTCAGGTATGAAGTCTGATCAAAGTTGACCTGTCCCCCCAGTTCGATCAGCACATCCAGACTGTCTTTCACATCTTCAAAGCTTTGGCACGGCCAGCGATTCAGATCCCAGGGCAATTGGCTGGTGACAGCGATGGATGTGGTGTTCACCAGCGTGACGAAAGCCACGTTGTCACAGTGGCGCAGTGTTTCCATCAGAAACAGTGCATTTTGTTTGATGCCATTGTTCCAAAGTGTTTCATCCGGGCTTTGAAGACCAATGGTGATGCCGATTCGCAAGGCGGAACTCATGTCGTGCATGTAGAAGATTAATGGAATTATTGTATTTTAAAAGTTTTCTTAAAAATACTTGAAACAGTATTTAAATATTCAATAAATTGATACAATCGACATAATTCAATCATAAGAATTCATTTTTGAGTCGACCCTGTGGGGCTCTGATGTCTCAAAGATGATTTGGCCGTCAAAATGCAAATCGGAATATCGGTATTGAGTGTCGAGGGGTTAAGTTTCTGGAGCAACGGCATACGCCAAAATGCCCTCTTTTTGGCGCAATTGCTTCAAAAACTGCCTTTTGTACATAAGGTTCACATGATCGAATGCGGTCGCCAAGATGTGGCCATGGGGCGCGATCACTTTCAGAAATTGGGATTTTCATATGTACGCCCCGAAGAAATCATCGATGACATCGATGTGGCCATCGAGATGGTTGGGGCGTTCAGCCTCGAATGGAAGAGATTGCTGCGGGCCAGAGGCAAAAAAATGGTTTATCTGTGCTGCGGGCAGCCTTATGTTGCCTTGGCCGAGGAGTCCATTTTTGAACGGACGAATGCTGTGATTGATTTGTGTGAACTCGATCAAATCTGGGTCTTGCCGAAAGATCGGGCGTTCATCCCCATGATGCGCACCATGTACCGATGCCCGGTGTACGAGGCCCCTTATGTATGGTCACCCTACTTCTTGGATGATCGCATCGTAGAAGTCTCACGCCACGGCAAGGATTTTGGATATCCCGGACGATGCATGTACCCCGAAGACAAGGGCTTGCGGATGGCCATTTTTGAACCCAACATTTCAGTGGTCAAAAATTGCGTGGTGCCGATGTTGGGGTGTGACATGGCCTATCGGCAAGCCTCCGAAAGTCTTCAATTCATGAATGTGCTTTGCGCCGACCACATGGTTCAACACCCTACATTGTTGTACATGGGCAATTCGCTGGATTTGGTGCGTGACCACAAGGCGGTATTTCTGGGGCGTTTCGATGTGGTGTCTTTCATGGCAGAGCAGGCCAATGCTGTCATCGCTCACCAGTGGCAAAACGATCAAAATTACAGTTACTTCGATGTGCTTTATGGTGCATATCCTCTGATCCATAACTCGGAGTGGCTATGGAGAGAATATGGAGCGGGTTACTACTATCCAGATTTCGATGCCCCCAAAGCTGGACAAGAGATTGTGCGTGCATGGCGTGAGCACGACGAAAACCTGGCCCACTACAAGGCGTGCGCGCAAAAAGCCATTCAGGGTGTCAGCCCTTTTAACCCGCGCAACGCCGAAGTCATGACCGAGCGACTCATGGGGCTCTTTGCATGAAAAAACTGCGTGTGGGTGTGACGATCTATATCCGGGACGGAGAGCAGTCCTTGTGGGAAAACGGCATTTTTCAAAACTGTCTTTATCTGGTCAGATTGCTTGAAAAATCCCCCTGTGTCGCGCAGGCTTGTCTGATCGCAGTAGGGGCAACCAATCACCAACAATCCAAGTTATTGGCCGATGTGCCCATGCCCGCCATCGATTTGGCTGAAGCCATGCAGACTTTGGACATTGTGATTGAAATGAGTGCGCAACTTGATCCGCTATGGCTTTCTGAGTTCCGCAGTAAAGGAGGGGTGGCTGTGGCCATGCGTGTGGGCAATGACTACGTCATTGACATTGAGCGCATGATGTTCAACAAGCCGCATGGTCTGCTGGCCAATCGGGCTTTCTACGATGAAATTTGGACTCTTCAACAATACGAAAAGATGGGGGTTCCGTACTATCGGACACTTTCGCGTAATCCGGTGCGCATCATGCCGCACCTCTGGAGCCCCGAGGTTCTGGATCGTGCGATGCAGCAACAAGGGATGGCGGCTTCTTTTGGCTATCGAACTGGACGGCGCAGGTGGCGTGTCGGCATCGTAGAACCCAACTTGAGCATGGTCAAAACCGCTTTCATCCCTTTGCTTTCGTGCGAGGTGGCACATCGACGCAACCCACAGATGATGGAAAGATTGATCTGCTACAACACCCTCAAATTGCGGGAGGAGCCGCATTTCAAAAACTTTGCGAACAATTTGGACATCGTGCGTCAGGGACTCACTTCTTTTGAAGGACGGTTTCCTATATTTGTCGTGCTGGGTCAACAGGTCGATGTCATATTTTCACACCAGTGGGAAAATGCGCAAAACTATGTCTACTATGAAGCGCTTCATGGGGGCTATCCGCTGATTCACAATTCACCCATCTTGAGATCTCATGGTGTCGGATATTCATACAGTGATTTTGATTGTGAAGAGGGGGGGAGGGCACTGATCCATGCCTTTGTCCAGCATGATCAACAACTGAATGACTATCGAAAGGCCGCAAAAGCGTATCTTCAGACGGTCAAGCCTGACGACCCCCACAACATTGAAATCTACACGCAGGCCATGATTCGGTTGGTTCAGGCACGAAGTCAGGAGTCAGCTGAAAATAGCCTGATGCCTTCTCACAGTCAGTCGCCAGGCACCCGGCCGATCACCGAGCCTCACTGAGGTGGCGAGTCACGCTGAGCCGGATTCCGCTTTTGAATTTCTCTGGATAACAATTCGAGCATTTGCGAAACGGGACGACTCCATTCGCCCAATTGCGATTGTCTGAACAGGCGCATACTCGGATACCACGGGGTATGGTGTTGTAATTCCAGCCAACGGCTGTCGCAATTGGCTGCCAACAACAACCAAGTACGGCATCCCAGTGTGGCCGACAAATGTGCAGAGCCGGTGTCAATAGAGATCAACAAATCAAGTTGACGCACGATCGCCGCCGTATCCGCAAATGTATTTAAATAGGGCTCAAGATTGGCGATGCTGTACGCGGCGATGGTGTGCGGCGACAAGGGCGTTTTGCCACCTCGATTAAGGCAGAACCAGTTCACGTGATGATCTTGTACGCCATCGAGCAATGGAATGATCGATGATTCTGGGATGGATCTAAATGGCTCGTGGCGGACATCGGTTGCGCTGGTTGTGACCAGACCAATGCGAAGTCCGGTGGCTTGATCCAGCAACCTCTGCGCTTGCGATGACAGCTGATGAGGGGCTTTGAAGAGTTCAGGCGCAGGGTGTTTGGGTTGCTCGAATGGGTGCTTTTGGTAGCGATGGAACACTTCAAATGTGGTGCTGATCTTGTCGGCCTTGTGTCGGTAATCGGTGCTGTTGACTGACACAATTCGTGGATGATTGGACAACACGGCATGGAGAACCCAATCACATTCAATATAGATCTTGCTGGCGCCATCTGATAGTAAATCATTGAAATACCTTGAATGCATGAATAAGTCGCCGGCACCCCCTTCCAGCAACAACAAAATCGTTTGTCCTGACAAATGTTGTCCTTGCCAAAACTTTGATTTGATGAGTTCAAGATCTTTGGATTCTGCTCCCAGCATGCCCATCAGGGTATGGTGCACATCAGACCTTCCTCTGATCACCAAATCAAGTGCTTCTTCATACTGCCCCAAACTGAACAAAGCGATCGATAGTTCCCTGAGAATGGCCGTGCGGTTATAACCCTGAATCACAGGGCTTTGCAGGCTGTGGCGCAACCGCTCTTGTGCCTCGGGCCACATGCCCGTGATGCTCATTTCAATGCCCAGTTGGGCAGCGTCTACAGCTGAACACGGAATATGCTGGAGTGAACGCAAAATCCCTTTGACAGCGACGGCATCACCACGGTGACGCAATTCGCGTATGAGCTTGAAAACCATTTGAAAGTCAACGGGCGAGTGGTGCAACATGTTCTGCAATGAGATGCGTTTTTTCTGATCCCTGATTGATCTGTGCATGGATGGTCACATGCATCTGGCGGTTCAGTTTGGCCGGACCACCTCTCGATCTGGCTTTAGCTCAAGCCAAACCATGCGAGATGATTGTAGAAATTGATGGCATTTTCTTTGCCAACCGCAAATCTTTTGACGCTCGCATCGTCAGCCTCCCTGCCCAACCCCAAAAAGTACAAATCGCAAGAGGAATGATCCACAACAAAAAAATGATCAATAAAAAAATGGCTCAAGTTGATGAAGCTGAAATCGGCCTCTGACAAATTTCTGTAGTAATCCTGGCCTTTCTCAACAGTCAGAGGCGAATCAGACGGACTCGATATTGAAGTTCCATGTTGCTTGCGTCCGTATGTGGCGCAGGTCATGACCAGCAATCCATCACGCTTCAAAACTCGAACCATGTTGATAAAAGTTTTTACATACTCCGGGTTATGTTCAAAACACTCGCAGGAAATGGCGACATCAATTGAATTTGCCAGCCCGTCATAATTTTCCCCATGGACAACCAAGTCAACGCCTTGCCCCTTGGCAACATCAATTCCTGTGTAGTGACATCCATCGAAAAATTCCCTGACACTTCCATTGATATTGAGCGAACCAACCTCCAAAATTGTTTTGTCCTTGAAATAGACGGGGAGCAGTTCTTTGACGAAATGGATGAATCTAAATTGTTGGGGGTGCGCCATTTCAAATGGATTATTTCGTTTTATATTTTTTATTATAATTCACTAAAATAAATCATTAAATTTGTGCAACGAGCGAGGGCCTTCAAAAAATAGCCGTTTCAATCTGACGGATTCAGGCGGCATGCGGTCGTGTATCGTGGCCTGAATGGGCACGCTGCCATCGACCATACAGACCGGCTCAATGAAGATTGAGCCTCTGAACCAACGACGGGATGCTGTCAACAGACGGGCAACAAATCGTCAGAAACCAGGCCACTCGATTGGTTACAATTTTGAATTGCAAACCTCAAGCCATTGGACATTTCAATCTCGCTGGGTGCTGGTGATTGTGCTGACTGACTCTCATGACCTTTAAAGTCTCCTTCAATCGCCCCGAGCAGCGCCCCGCCTGGCTAAAACTCCAGGCATTGGCGCAGTCACCTGATCTGCACCTGCGGCAAATGCTCAATGATCGCCAGCGCAGCCAAGACCTGTGTGTTCATGCTGCCGGTCTGACGCTCGACGCTTCACATCAGCGGGTCAATGGTCGAGTCTTGTCCGCCCTGCAAGAATTGGCTGAGCAGTCTCATCTGCTCACGCACATTCAGGCCATGTTCAATGGTGAGCGAGTCAACACCACAGAAGACCGCGCCGCTTTGCATGTTGCGTTGCGCGGCTCAGACAGCCCCAATCCGCCTTGGGGCAGTCTGATCGCTCAGCAGGTCCAGGCGGAGCAAAACCGATTTTTGAATTTTGTCGACGATGTACAGCTTGGACGCTGGCATGGTTTTGACGGCCGCGCCATCACCGATGTCGTGAACTTGGGTATTGGTGGTTCTGATCTTGGACCGCGCATGGCGACTCATGCGCTCACCACGGCACTCCCCAAAATGCCCGGTCCTGTGCGGGTGCATTTCGTTTCCAACGTCGATCCCACCGCCATGTCCCAGGTGTTGGCTCTGCTTCAACCGGCGACCACTGCCTTTGTGGTGCAAAGCAAAACCCTGACCACCCAAGAGACCTTGCGTCTGGCCCAAAGCGCCAGGCGTTGGCTGGCCGACGCAGGTTGTCCGCATGAAGCGCAGGCCAGACACCTGGTGGCGGTAACGGCCCGCCCCGAGTTGGCCTTTGAGCAGGGATTTGACCCTGAGCAGACCTTTGTGTTTTGGGATTGGGTGGGGGGACGCTATTCAGTTTGGTCCGCCATTGGTCTGCCGCTGGCATTGGCCATTGGATCGACCGAGTTCAGGCGTTTTTTACAGGGCGCTCGCGACATGGACGAGCATCTGTTGCAAGCACCTTTTTCCCGGAATATGCCGATGCTGATGGCGATGTTGGGCGTTTGGAATGGCAACTTTCTTCGCGCCAACTCACTCAACATGGCACCATATGCCTATGCATTGTCCCAGTTTGTGCCTTTTGTCCAACAACTGGACATGGAGTCCAACGGTAAAAGCACCCACACCGACGGCACTCGTGTGAGCGTCCAGACCGGGCCGATCATTTGGGGTGGGCTTGGGATCAATGGTCAACACGCCTACTACCAATTGATCCATCAGGGCTCGCATTTGGTACCGGTGGACTTCATTGGGGTGCGTGAGTGCCACGATGCCTTGCCTGAAGCACAAGCCCATCATCAAATCGTGCTCAATAACCTGCAGGCCCAAGCCAAAGCCATGGCTCTGGGGCGTGACCTGGAGCAAACCCGCAAAGCCCTGTTGGGCGAAAACGCCAGCACAGATCAGATCGACGCCATATCGCCGCATCGGGTCTATCCCGGCAACAACCCCAGCTCAACCCTGTGGTTGCAAAGCATCAATGCCCACAGCCTGGGTGCGTTGATCGCACTCTACGAGCACAAGGTGTATTGCCAATCGGTCATTTGGGGGGTCAACCCGTTTGACCAGTGGGGGGTCGAGTTAGGAAAAACCATGTTGCGCGAGCTAGATGCTCCTCTTTGATGCCCGATCCTTGGTGCCTTCATGGCCGGTCGGGTATGCCACAATTCGCCATTTTGTGATCCCTTCGTGATCTTTTTTGCCACTGGATTAGCCCTTGACGGGCACTTGACCCATGTCATCCCCTGTTGTTGATCTGCATGGCGCACCCTTGCTGCGCTTCTGGTTCGAGCATGGCTTGCTCGACACGCCGACTTCCGCCCCTGATCTGGGGGCGAAACTGGCAGAGTGGGTCGATGTGCGTCAAGCGATCCAGTTGCACCAGCAGCTCTCCGAGCCCGAACAACCCGTGCGGCCTGTCAGCAAACGGGCGGCCGAGTCTGAACTTCTGGTGCAAGACACCTTGGGGCAGTTGCGCGACGCCATTGTTTTCGATCGTTTTGCTCCGGGTCTTTGGCGAAATCCCATGCCCAACGATGTGTCGTGGCAACCTCTGGTCTGGTCCGAACTTTGGGAGCCCTATCGCCGCTATCTGGCTGATCACCAAAAGCAAATCGCCCTGATGCTGGGCCGCTTGCGTCTTCAGTTGCGCCGGGCCTTGAGCGATGCGGGCGGGCCCTGTCATGCGCTGGCTCAAATCGATGCAGTTTTTGACCAAACGATGACCCCACGCGAATCCCTTCTGCTGGCCAGATTGCCTTTCCAATACGAGCATCGGCTGTCAGAACGGGCCAAACGGCTAGATTTGCCGGACCAAGACAGCCCGCCCTCGCTCCCCGCGACAAGCCCGTTGACCCATCGGACGTCCAAGCCTGAGTGGCTGCTTTCGTTTGAACACGACATTCGCCAGTCCCTGCTGGCCGAACTTGATTTGCGCTCCCAGCCCGTGCTGGGATTGCTCGATGCCCTAAAGGCCCATTGCCCATGAAACCGCAACATCTTTTCTCGATCACCTTTTCCCTGGGACTGGCAGCTGTCATTTGGGTGGCCAGCACCGCCATCGGAGGCGATTCGCTGGTGTTGGTCATGACTCTGGTCATTGGTGGTGTATTCACTGCCGGGGCGCTCGAGTTACGTCGCCACCATGCTCAGACCCAGGTGCTGAACCAGGCCTTGTCTGAGGTGAGCCAGACCAGTACCGACCTGTCGGTATGGCTGGCTCAGGTGCCAGAGGCTTTGCGTCAACCGGTGCGTCAACGCTTGCAAGGCGAGCGGGTCTCTCCCCCTGCGCCGGTCGTGACCCCCTACTTGGTGGGTTTGCTGGTCATGTTGGGCATGCTGGGCACTTTTTTGGGCATGTTGGTCACGCTCAGCGGCACCGCCTTTGCATTGCAAAGCCTGACAGACATACAGGGCATACGGGTGGCATTTTCTGAGCCGATCAAGGGGCTGGGTTTGGCATTTGGTGCCTCTGTGGCTGGTGTGTCCACTTCGGCCATGCTCGGACTCATGGCCACTTTGGTGCGGCGCGAGCGCTTGTTGGCCTGGCGGCAGATCGATGCACTGTCCAACGGCCCCTGGCAGGTTTTTAATCAACACCACCTCTTGCAGCAAGCTTGGGTCAAACTCCAGGCCAACACGCAGGCTTTGCCACAACTGGTCGAGCAGATGGGGCAGTGGATGAGCCGGATCGAAGCCCTGCAAACCCAATTTCATGCCCAATGGTTGGCGCAACAAGAGCGTCACCAGAGTGAGGTGGAAAAAGCCCACCAAACCTTGGCCGCCAATGTAGAGCAGACCTTGGGCCAGCACCTGCTGCGCAGCTCTGAGAAAACCGCCGAGCAATTGCGTGCTCTGGCCAATGACACATTAGGTCAAGTCGCGCAAAGCAACCAGCAAACCGCCGAGCAATTGCGTGCTCTGGCCAGTGACACATTGGTGCAGGTGGCGCAAAGCAACCATCAAACTTCCGCGCAACTCCAGTCTGTGGCTGTCGAAACCATGGCGGAACTGGGGGCTCAGGCCGCGCAAGTACATCGGTCTTTGACGCAGGCCCACGAGCAACTGCTCCAAAACCAGCAAGCCCAATCGCAAGCACATCTGGGACACATCGAAGCGAAATTGGTTGAGCACTTGGGGCAACTCGGCGCGTCGCTGGAAGCACCGTTGGCCCGACTGATGGACATCTCTGCTCAGGCCCCGCAAGCCGCTGCCGAAATCATCGGCGAGTTGCGCCAGCGCATCAACGCCAGCATGGCTCGAGACAACGAACTCTTGGCCGAACGGGCCCAGATCATGGACCACCTCGCCCAAGCCAGCCAGTCCTTTGGTGAGCAAGTGCAAAGCCAGGGGCAACTCATGGGAGATTTGTCGATCCAGTTGCGTTCCAGTGCGATCGAAGTGGCCAGCTTGGGCCAATCCTTTGGTGCGGCTGTACAAACCCTGCATCAGAGCCAGGGCCAGACTTTGACTCAATTGCAGCAACTCGAGGCTGCCCTGGGCCAGTCGATCGCCCGCAGCGACGAGCAAATGGACTACTACGTGGCGCAAGCCCGCGAGGTCATCGAGCTCAGTCTGTCCGCTCAAAAACCCATGCTCGAATCGCTGGAGCGAGTCTCGCGCCGCTTGTCCCCCGAGGAAGCCTGATGATGGAACACGACACTGAACAAGACACCACC
>JACCDX010276204.1_pt1 | contig 15425 bp, 24 predicted proteins | sample 7449681 | NCBI WGS metagenome assembly JACCDX01 (sample SAMN15323450, study PRJNA562643) | freshwater metagenome | isolation source: river surface water | place: USA:Blue River Watershed | collected 2017-08-18 | reverse complement strand
GCCTAAAAAATAGCCAATAGAGGCACAAAGAAAAGCGGTCAAGGAGTGGAGTATATCAAGTTCCATAGCTTTGTTTTTAAAAGCCCCCCGGAAAATCCCGGAGGGCGAAAGGTCATGCAAATAACTAAAAAAGCATATCTATTTCGGTCGCTTCCAAAAACAAAGGCACGGATCTTCTGGCGGGCTAACTTTCTCACAAAACCACGCATCGTTTTCCGACGGGAACCAAACCGTTCCCCCGCTAAACCGTGGCCTTTGCGCGAAAGCAAATGTCGCCCCGTTCCGGTCTGTGGCAATGTAGTTTTTGTCTACTGGGACGTCTTCCCAAGATATTGGGCACTCAAAGCCGTGTTCGTTTTCCATAAGATGCTTTTTTAAAAACCCCCAGCGCAGTTGCCGGGGGCGAAATGTATAACACTCACTAAACATCATTTGCTCTGTACCTCCCGCGCAATGCGGGCAATCTGCGCAATCAGCGCAACAATCTTTTTTTCGTAGTCAGGATCAGTCGCATACCCCGCTTTTGCGACCTCGCGGGCAAAGGCATATGGGTCTTCTTTGAACTGCAAGGCCGTTGCATAGCGGCGGTTGCGCAGGAAAAACCGGGCGTGATCGGTGAAGGATTCCTCCGGCGTGTTGTATTTGCGAAAATAATCCCGCACCCGATAACGAAACCACTTTACCCCTTTGCGGATTTCCTCCGTAATGGAGATAATCTGCGGAAACTTGAGGTTTGGGCTTTTGCTGTATTCGGTCGTGGTCAACAACTGTTCGTTCCCGTTTACGCCATCGGTGTCTTTAACGCCGAAAAACATATTGCCGGGCGCTTTTTTGCCCCAGCCGGATTCGAGGGCGGCTTGGGCTAAAATGAAATGCGGATGTATACCGGTTTTCGCTTGCGTCTGCAAGGCAAAGGGCAGGTAGGTTCTTACAAAGTCAATGGAAGTCATGTTTTACTTTTTTAAAAAGTCCTCAATCCCGCCTTTTGTAAGGGCGTCTTTGCGGCCTTCGATGATGTAATATCCTAAAGAATCGAACATTTGCTTTGCCGTTTGGTTTTTGACCCAATCCAGCACGCTTTTGCCTACGTCCGGGCTGTTTACCTCGAAGGAGACTATGCCGTCGTTGTGGTATTCCAAAAGCGCATCAAAGTTCTTTTCCGTAATTACCGAAATTGGTATTGTCAAAAGGTCGCTTTGTATGAGTTCCGTCCCTACCCCAATGGCGGGAAGTAGTATAATGCGGTTCCAGATGTTGTCCGGGACTGTGGTATCCCCGTCTTCTTCAAGATACTGTAAGATTAAGTATTCTTTTCCTTCCGGGCGGTGTACCCACATTTTGTACATACAATCAATGGCTTGTACAAAATGCGAATACGCTTTTGTGGCCGGGTGTTCGGATAGTTCTTCTAAGTCTATCGTGTCTAGAAATGTAAACGGTACGTCGGGCGTGGTCATTCTTCTGTTTTGTTGATCGGGAAACGACAGGTAATCCACGTAGGATCGAAATTCATAGGCCACATTGCCCAGCCATTGCGTGCCCCGTGTGGGTGTATCTCTAAAATCACTTCGCCCGTTTCCTCGTTGGTTAGCTTGGGTGTTTTGCCCATGGAATAAGCCAGCAAGAAAGGGGCTTGCATTGGTTTGCCTAACTCGCAGGCGCTGTGCGCGCTGCCCGGGACATTGCGGCGGTGCGGGCAGGAGTAGCAATCATTCTTTGGTGTTTCTTTTTCCATTTCAAGAGGTTTAAAAACCTGCCCCGCAGATGGGGCAGGCGGCAAATGTATACGCATGATCAGAATGGCAAATCATTTGTTTCCTCGAAAGGATCCTTTTCCACGGGTTCGGCCGTCCAACCTTTTGGGAGATTGAGAGGCGGAATCTCTGGAACGGCAGGCGTGGAAGTGGCAGGGTTTTCGGTCGTCGGTCTTGTGGTCTTGATGGCTGAGAAGAAAAGTTCCCTTTGGATGCCACAGACCGCGTGTTCCTCCGGGTTCTTTTCGGCGCGAAGGACGCCGCACTCGAAGCGGGGCTGAAAGCAGGCTTCGCCCTCGCCTTTGTACTGCGTTCCTTCGGGCGTTGCAACGGCAACACCATTGTACTGGAAGACGTGGAAGTTTTCACCTTCTGTCAATCCGTACAAGCCTTCCTTTTCCACGGTCTGCTTGTTGATTGGCTTGCCGTATGCTTTGAGCACCGCGACTTTGAAGCCGTTTTTGACAGTGGACGTCAACTGGATAGAGCAAAGCTCTTTGGTGTCGAGGTTCCAGACGACCCAGTACAAAGAAATCTTGGTTTCCGCTCCCCAGATGCCTTTGTCTTTCAGTTGCCGATACGTGCCCTCGTGTTGTGTAGCATCGCCATTGGCGTAGACGCGCATGATGTCGTCCTTGATATTGAGCACCATGTTGGACGTGTAGCGCACGGCGTTTTTGTCTCCGCCGGTGTATGTGCCGAGCTTCCAGTACTGCCCGAGCAGGACAAATGTCCCTTCTTTGACACTGATAGCTTGCTCCTTTTCCTTGTCCCAATAGCTGAAACCAACCGTGCCTTGATCAAAAAATTCTTTGACCGAATCGGCGTTAAGTTTTTTTGCCATGTGTGGCGGCGTCTTTCCGGCTCGGTACTGAAAAAGACGAAAGGCAGGTAGCCCGCCGCTGGTTTGCCGATCCTGTTCGGTCGGCTTGTCGAATGAAAATGCCATAAACGAAATATTGAAAGGTGAAAAAAATCAAGAATATCCGTATCGGCTTTTATACATATTGAAGCTGGCCGACGAGGCAAAGCGGTGTGAGGCGCCGTACATGGCCCTGCGGTTCTCAAAGTGCTGCCACATTGCGGCCTGCGAACACTTTTGCTCTTTGGCCTGCTCTTTGATTGCGGCCACAAACTTTTGGTCGTTGAATAGGATGGAGATTTCGCTCAAGATCTCCTCTTTTGTCATGTTAATCGGTTCCTTTGTGTACATCCCTTTTTCTTACAAAGATAACAAAGTTTTAGAATAAATCAAACACTTCGTTTTCTTTTTGTCGAAGCTCTGCTTCTTTTTGTTCGATTTCAGAAGCGTACACTTTCCGGTACAGCCCGCCCGTGGTGCGGTCGAACATAAGGGTCTGTGTTCCTAATTTGCCACAGGGGGCGACAAATTCCATATTCTTTACCTTTCTGGTCGCAACCTCAACTGTTCCGTCGCGCAGGCCGATTGCTACAATGTTGTCCGTTAAATTGTAGTAATGCGAGGATCCTAAAATATCATAACCGTTGGGCAACTGAAAAAACCCGTCGCCGCCTTCTTGTAGTTTGCGTGGGTGCGCTACGAGAAACACGACCAAGCGGTATTTCTTTGCAATGCCTTTGACCTTTGCCATAAGCGAGGCTGCCCCGTCGCTGATAGAGGAAAAACCGGATTGGTCTATGCAAGACAAATTGTCGATAATCAAAGCCTTTATCCCCCGGCTTTTGACCAAGCGCTCGGTTTTGGTGAGCACATCGTCTATCTTATATAGCCCGTCGCCCGTAATGTAGAACAAATGGTCGTTTAGTTTTTCCAGCGATTCCCCGGCTTCCTGTGGGTTGACCACGCTTGTTTTTACGTGCTTTTTTACGAGCCCGGTAATATGCAGCGGAACGCTTTTCTCCGCACTGACCACAGCTAAGCGCATCCCGTGACGGTTTAGCATGTGCACCATGATAGCATCTACCAAGTTGGATTTTCCGCTGCCCGGAGCGCCGGTAAAGATTGTTACCTCAGAAGGAAAGAGCGTAATTAGTTCCTCTAATCCCGGTACGCCAATAGAGAGTGTTTCGGGATAGCCGTTTACCAAATACGAATACGCCTCGTCTAAGTTATCAAAGACGGATTCTACGCCTTCTATCGGGAAAGGTTGGGCGTTTGCAAAAGCGTCTTTTAGGATAGCCTTGCCTTGCTCAAGGCCGTAATCCTCAAAACACTTGTTCGCGTCTTTTATACCGACCGGAAGACGCACTTGAAGGCATTTTTCGCGGCCTAAGCGGTCTGCTAATGTCAAGGCAAGGTCGTAGCCTATTGGGTCTTGATCGCCAGAAATGTAGACTTTTTCCACTTTTTCAAAGTCGCCAATATGTACATCTAAATACGATGTGTTTTTGGCAGCGCCGTTCGGGACGCTGACCGCGTAAGCAAACCCAGCAGCCATCCACGAAAGCGCGTCAAACTCGCCTTCGGTAATAATTACATACTCTTTAGCTGTTTTCAAGCAGTCTCCGTTGTATAGGCAAAGCTGTGCCCCGGATTCCATTTGGAAAACCTTTTCTTTTATCCCCCGGTACTTGGTATTGACATGTTTGAAGTTGAGGAAATAATTGAACGTCAAAAAGTGCCCCCGGCTGGGAGAAAACCCGGAGCCTATAAAGTTGTTTGCCAAAACCGTCTCAGGAAGGCAGCGCACCTTTGTGCAATACTCGATTGCCTCTTTAGACATTTCCCCGTATAGGTTGACCGGGCGCTTATACGTCTTTGCCTCCCGCTGCTTTAACGCCGCACCTACTTGACCACAGTTATGGCATTTGTACTGCCCGTTTTTCACGTTCACAGATAGCGATCGATCGCTCTGGTTCTTTCTCTGGTCGTGGCACCAAGGGCATTTTACCTTACAGTGGTCGCCCTGTGGTTCGTATAGGCGGACATAGCGCCCGGTCTGCTCAAGGAAATAGAGTTCAATATCTTTCATTTCGCGCCGTTTTGGATTTCGTACAATTCGATTGCCCGGAAAATTTGATATGCAACTTGTGGGACTATGGCATTACCCGCCGCCTTTATGGATTCGTTCCGCCATTTAGAAAAGGTAATTCCGTCCAGTTTGGCGGAAAGCCCATCATTTCGAGAACAAATGGGGGATTGAGTTGGGAAGTTTTGCCAGTTTGACTGAATACATTTGGCAAACTGTTTGTCTGAGTCCTCCCTGCATTTTCCAATGCTTCTGTTGTTCTTGCTCCTTTGTAATCTCTCGTTGCTGGTGTCGGTAGCATCCCCGTTACCCACTTCGCCACCGTTTCCTCCAAGTTGCCCTTGTTGCGGCTCGCTAAATTCTCGCTGTTCAAGTCGCAGCCGTTTACCTTGTTCGCTCGAACGGTGGGCAACAAACCAAGCCCTATCCCGTCGGTGCGGTGCGTTGACGGAGCAAGCTGGAAGTACATACGGTTGTACTTCGTACCCTTCAGCTTCCAAGTCAGCTTGCACCTCCTCGAACACCAGCCCCCCATCCCAATTAACAAGGCCGAGAACGTTCTCGCCCACGACCCAGCGCGGTTGTAGTTCCCGAATAATTCTAAGCATTTCCGGCCAGCGGTGTCGGTCATCTGCCTTTCCTTTTCGTTTCCCTGCAAGGGAGTATGGTTGGCATGGTCACGGGAACCCTCCGGAAACAATGTCAATGCCTCCGAAGGGTTCCTTTGATGCGTTTTTGATTGCTTCATAATTCAATTCTTTGATGTCGGTAAAAGAAAGGGCGTCAGGCCAGTAATGCTTCAATACTTTGCGCGGAAATTCCGCTATCTCGCAATGGAACATGTTCTCCCAGCCCATCCATTGCGCGGCCAAATCAAAGCCGCCTATACCGGAAAAGAGGCTGCCGTGTTTCATAGGTCGTAGTTTTCATCGCCCAGCTCGTCCAGTTCGTCTGTGCCCTCAAAGGGAAGGTCTTGGACTACCTTTTGCTCCAGCTTCTCCATGACATACCGCTGCCGCTCTTGCTTTAGCCGCTGTATTTCGTCGTTTGCGTGCATGAAATACTTTGTCCAAGTGGAAATAGACATTGCCTGTGTAGGCTTTATCAAGTGCCGGTACGAGACGTCCCACGTCTTTGCCATCCAGCGAAGGACCCCACAGACCTCGATAGGCGTCATGTCCGGGTATCGGTACATGAACGCCTCTGTTTTTAGCAGCAAGGATTCTTTTGTCGGGGGCACATAGCTGGAGTATTTAGCTTTCCAGTTGATGACCTCGTTGAAATATCGGTTCACGGTGTTCGCAAACTTTTCGATTTGCCGCTGATCAGGTATCTCGTTTTTGTAGCGCCGTTGACGAAGGTACACAATGGGCTGGCATTTTTGTATGCCGGAGACCAAGATAAAGCGGTTGTACTTTGGCAGCGCCTCGTCTAAGATTAGGCGTTGCGTGTTGTACGAGAGCTGCATCCAGAGCTTTTGGGTTTGCGCTTTCGGCCCTCTTTTAAAGGAGAACGCCTCCCAAAAAAGCTCAAAATCAATCTTGTCCGTGTTGTTGATTGCGGCGGTAATAGCCTCTTCTAAAAAACCGGATTCGTGCAAGGCCAAAATGGCTTTCATCTGGGCCACTTCAAAATGCTTGGACAAATGCTTTGCCCAGCCATCTTTAGTATACGGGTACTCCGGTACCGCTTGTTTTTTTAGTTCTTCCATGATATTAAATCCCTTTGTTCGATTTTAAGAGGTATGTTCCGCTTTTTGGCAAAGCCTTTTATACGGGAAAGGATATTGTGTTTTTTCTCGCACTCAGCACAGAATAGTCCGGCGTCGTGCGGTTCGCTTAAACGTCGGTTGCAGATGTAGCCCAATAAGACATTTCGGGGCACTAAAGAAGGCATTGGGACGCCGTCGGTTTTTCTAAGGCGGTAATACAAAGGCCTATAAGCGCCACAGACAAAGCAGGTTTCAATAGAGCGGAGTTGTAGATAAATATGCCCATCTTCTTTGCCGCGCTCTAGGCACTCCCTTTCTACGGGCAGCATACCTTCAAATCCTTTAAAGAAAGTGCGAAGCGAGTCAATCTCTTTTTGCTTTTCCTCTGTCGTATTGCCGTCTATTTGTACGGCGGCGTCCCAGCTTATCATTTCCTCAACCCTTTGCTGATCACAGAATCTGCCTTGACGATCCGCTCATAACTGCGGTTGTATACTTCGCCGTCTTTGTTGGTACTGATGCAATGCAGCAAAACCAAAACTTTAGAGCGATCAACCTTGAACTCAACCCTGCGCACCTTGAGGTAGGCCCGGTATCCTTCGCGGCTTTTTACAATGTCGCCGGCTTTGAACTCGTCGTACTTCTCCATGAACTCCTTTTGCAAGGATAGTATCTTTTCCCGGTGCTGCTCTAGCAACTCGGTTGCTTTTTTGTCGTACTCTTGCTTTGTCATTTAACTGTATTTTACACGTTTGAAAACGTATGGAAAGGACGGCAGCGCCACGCCTTCCAAATTTTGTTCGATGTGATTGAGCATCAACTGATGCTTCAATGAAAAGCGCTTTGCGCCGTTGCGAACATTGTGCGCCCCGTCGTTCATGGAGATGCAGTATTTTACCGCATTCTCGTATTTGTTTTGCAGGGAAGCCAAGTTGTTGGTCACTTGTTGCTCGGTCTCCCCGAGATCAAGGGCTGTTAAATCGGCCAGCTCTTTGCGCGGCACGCCCAGCGCGTTTGCAATGCCGACGACCATGACCCGGGGCATATCCGCGCCGGTGATTTTGACATTTTCCAAATTCAGCGGATCGGCGTCCTTTTCGTTGCCAATCAGGACTTTTAGTTTTGAAGCGAACACCGCCCGCGCTGCTGCCATGATGGCTGCTAAAACGATTTTTTGATTTTTCATGTGCTTGTTATTGAAGTGTTTTAAAAGTGAAACGTTTGTTATACCCCGCCCGGTAGCGTGTACCTTCTACTGCGGCAGCATTGTTCTTGATCAATAGCTCGATGATTTCGTTCTTGGCCTTTGCCTCTTTATCAGCGGCCTTTTTGTTGCTGTTTTCCGCCTCAGCATAGGTAGATAAGATCGCGTCGTATTCAGCGCCTTTCAAAACGACGCCCCTCTTTTCCTGTGCTAGAGCATCCAGAGCGTCTTTGGATAGGCTGCCGACTTTTAGGATGTCGGAGTACTCAGCGATGACTTCCAAGAGCATAGACGAGGCTTGCTCTTTTGGGGCTGCGGCCAAAACCTGTTTGCCGTCTAAAACCGCTTGGTAAAAGCGAGGGCAGATGGTTTCGATTTTCTCCTGCATGTACTTTATCTCATCCATACCGGCCTCTAGTGTCCGCACATGTAAGCGGACGCCGTCTTCCAAAAGTGCAATGCGGGCGAAAGGGAGTTTTAGTCCCGTAAGGTAGGCCGACACTTGGGCAATATAGGCAGGAGGACAGCCGCCGCGATAGGACGCCATTACATGTCCGGCTATCTTTTTAGCCTCCGCTACGCCCGTTTCTTCTGGGTATTCGTGGTCATAAGATATGATCCCGTCTACATTGAGGGCTAAATACGGGTGGCTTTCCGGCAAAAACGTCACTTCCGGTTTTTCGATCATCCGAAACGTTTTTCCCGCCCGGACGTTCCCAGCCCATTGCATCCCGTCCCAGTACTCCAGCCGCTTTAGGATTGCAGACTCGTCAAAATGCCCGCCTTCCGTGGCCTCGCTGGGAGAAAAAGAGCTTTCAAGGAAGCCTGTTTTTTCACAGAACAAAGTGATGGCGTCGGAGTAGCGGCTAAGCCCTAAGATAGTGCCTATGTCGCTGCCGCCTATGCGAAGGCTGCTTTTGCGGTATGTGTCCCATTCCCCCGGGGTCATGCCGGATAGGTCTATGGCAGGAATCTTCCTACCTCCCAGTTCGACGTTAATCGTTTTCTCCATCTTCGATGCTTTGCACCGCGAACGAGGCGGCTGTTTTTGTCAAAAGGGTTTCCAAGTACACCGTTGCTTTTTGGCGGAGATCGTCATTCACAATCTGGTTGACGTAATCTTTAGCGGATTTCGCGGAACTTTGATAGAGCTCGTTGACGCGCTTAATGGTGAACACTAAGAGCTCGTCAAACTCCTCCTGTGTGACGTCCTCTTCGCCGGTGACAAACCCGATTGCGCGGGCAATAGCCATAGTCTCCGCCGCGCCCACAAAGGTGGCATCCGCTTGGCCGTCAACGTCGCCCCGTTTCCACATTAGTTTGTGCCCGGTCGCGATTTTGTCCATTGTAGTGACCGTTGCTTTTGCAAGGCACCACGACATGTCGGGGGCGAGCGTCACCTTTGTTTCGACCTTTGCGGCCCAGCCGGAATCGGCCATGAACTTATTGATTATCTGCCTTGAAGTCTTCTTCACTTTTTTGATTTTTTATTGCCAACAAAAACACCGGATTTCCCAGCACCGCCTGCCAGTCTATGTGACATATAATTTCGCCGTTTACGACTTGCGTTTTTACGCAAAAAAGCATGACAAGTTGCGGAAAATCCCGGCATAGCCCTTCTTGGGCGTCTTCTATACACCTGCGGTCGCCCTTAAAGTGGATCGTACCGCTCTTGTAGCAGATCTTTGGGTTGCGAAGCATAGTGCAAGGTATGCTAAAAAACTTCGTCTTCCAAATTTTGTATCAATTCGAGGGCTTTTTCGTATTGCTCCCGGTACCCCCTTTTAGAGAGTTGGACAGTACGAGCGCGCACAGGGCGCCTGCGAACACACCGATCAGGAAAATCAAGATCATTCCTCTTCAGATATTTGGTCTTTGTCCCAAGATATTTCATACTCAAAACCTTTCTCAAAGTGTTCGTCAAAGATTCTATTTACATCATCGCTTTGCCGAATGTTGGCCACGGCAAAGCGCTCTTTGAAGAGCTCCTTCGCCCCGGTGAAATTATCGCCGGTAATGTAATGGTCTTTCAACACTTGGCTGCTTTCATGCCCTGTAAACCACTTTGCTACACTGTCCGGCGTCATACCGCGCTGAATCAAATACGACGCGCCAGCAGCCCGCAAAAGGTGCATAGGTCGGTTTACCATAGATAGCGGCTGCTGTATAGTCTCGCCGTCCACGTTAAAGACGGTAACGGTTTGCCCGCGCAGGAATTGATTAAGATTAAAGAGCGTCCTAACCCCATCCACGACGCCCACCGCTGTCAGCACCCGCCCCGAAGGGTGGCGTAAAAGCAAGTCGCCCGGCATGCAGCCGTTTCTCCGCATGATGTCGCGGATCAAGCCCACTGGGACAGGGGTTTTCATGGGCTTTCCGGTCTTCTGTGTTACCCGGGAAATATAGTAACATTTTTGCCCTAAAAACTCCCCAAGCACAAGATCGTCTACGCGGATTTGGATAAGATCGCTGACGCGCCAGCAGGAGTACAAAGCGAGTTTACAAATATTGACCGTCCAATGTAATCCCGGATTCAGGGTCATCAAGTGGCGGACAACGTCGTCCTTTAACTCTAGTTTTCGGTCGGAGTACTTCATCGCTTTTTCCCGGCTGTCCATTACTATACGTACCCCGAATTGTTTCTCAGAGTACTTGACGATTGCATGGAAGATTTGCCGGTACGTGTTCCGGGTTTGTACCACGAGCTTATGCTCGGTTTTTAGGTACGCGGTAAAGCCGTTCCACATGGCGTTGAACGCTTTGATCTTTTCCCGTCTCATCATCGGATCCTGTACGTTCAGGATGTCGTACTCAAGCACATTTAGCGATACGCCGCTCACTTGTGCATACTTTTCCAGCTTCCTTAGCACGGCGTTGTAGTTCCGAACGGTGTTCGGTTTGAGGTCTGGGTTGTCCTCCAGATAGGATTTGATCATATACTGGAAGGTCATTTCGCTGCTGCTCATTTTCCACGGTTTTCTTCCATGTATAGGTTGGCATAACCCAGCAAAGCAATGGGCATGGCCAAGGCCACGATAACCGTACCTACTGTCGGGTTTTTGATAACCCCGAATAAACAGAGGTCGGAGATAACCTGCACCGCGAAAAAGACAAATAGCCAGATGCCGCGCAAAGATACGCCGTCAATTTCGCCCCCGATTTTGCGGTCGTTGAAGCTGGCTGCAATCAGGATGCCGGTACACTCAAAGATAAAACCAATGCCAAAGTGAAACTCCATAGGGGCGGGGACGCCGATGGATTCAAAGACTTTGTGGGCAAGATGCCCAAACAGATACGTTTGCCCCAAAAGGGCGAAGAAGGTAAATACCATCGCCGTGATGGGCGATGTCAAGGCTTTCATGCCCAAATGGGAATTCAAAGATGATTTCATGTGCGTTTGTGGTTGTGGTTTTTCCTTTTCAAAATTCGGTTTTTCCTCTGGTTGTTTTTCCGGTTGCTGCTCCGGCTGCGGTTGCGGTTTTTCCTCTGTTTGCGCCTCCTCTATCAAAGGGTCGCTATCCTCTAACCCCAGTGCTTTCAACCAATCCCCGGAAAAAGACCCGGAAAGTTTCTTTAGCAAGTCCTGTGCCTTGATACGGCAATCCGCGTCGCCTTTGGTTTCGCAGATGTGTGTTAGTAGTGTACGGGCGTCCTCAGTACTGATTTTACCCTCTTTGTCGGGCACGATGCCCCGCCGTTCTAAGAAGCGACGAGCGGCGAGGCGGTCGTGGCCGATTTTTTTACAGATGGCGGATAGCGAGATCATGACTTTGCGTCGTTTACGATGTTGAGCATTAGGAAGTCAATCAACTCCTGCTTTGTGGCAAAGGCGTTTGCCACGACTTCCGGCTCTTCTATAAGCGGGATGTCCATAGCGTACTGCTTTGAATCTTGATGATATAAGCGCTTCGTTTCTGTGATGGAAACAATTTTGCCGAACGCAATCCGGTTGTAGTAAGGCGACATATAGTACGCCCAGTCGCCGGGTTTGAAAGTATTGCTCATTGCTTTACAGGCTTTACGTTACGAATCAATTTGAACGCCACTGGCGAAAGCGTATCCACGCGGGAACTATCCGCGACGACCTCCGGCTTCTGTGCCGGAACAGTTGCCGCAGGTGCGGGAATCATAGCGAAAAAGAGGAAAAGGCAAAGACCCACTTTGCCCAAAAAGCCCCGCATATCGGGACAGTCTTGTAAAAAGCGGTCTTGAAGTTGATCAGCAGGCAGTGCTTCCCCGGTTTCCCGGTTTTGCCAAAATCCTAACTTGTCGGAAGGTTGGAAATTTCTTTGCAGCCACTCGTTGAATAGCCGCAAAAGCGTTTGCGTTTCAAAGTTCATGTTAAGATTTTTAAGAGGTTTCAAAATACCCCGCGACGTCCCCCGACTTTATGCGGGCTCAGCGCTTGGGCAGGCTGTTTTTTATTGCCTTACAAAAGTAGCAAACAAAGTAAAACAATGCAAACTTTTTGATATATTTTTTTGATGTTTTTTTTGATCGGTGGGTAGGGAGCAAAAAAATACACCTCGTTGGGGTCAACGGGGTGTATAGGGGCAAAGAAAACCCCGCCGGGCTGGTGTGCCGGGCGGGGTTTTGTTACAAGGGGATATCGTCATTCCTTGTAATATTGGGATTAACCCCGAGTTTTACGGTATTGACAATGTACTCATCCCAAAAAGGGTCGTACTTTTTATTCCCCCAGCGGGCTACGCCGGGGCGAAGGAAAAATCCGCACCGCACTTCTTTTAGTGTCTGTTTGGCCTCATAGACCGGAGTCTTTTGCAGCCAGTCTGTGTATCCATTACTGGCTACTTCAACCTGCCACCCAATCAGGGTGACTTGCAAGTTTTTGTGATATGTCCCTTCTCCCCTCTCGAGGAGATGGTCGTATGCAAAATCTTGGTAAATGTGGACTGTTACGTCCACGTTTGCTTTTAAAATCCCGCCTAAGCGGGATGAATGACTTCCGTAGATACGTCCATCTTGGACATATCCGGAAATTTTCATTTGTTCTGGATTAGCCGAGATAAACTGACCTTCAACAAGGTTACTTTCACGGGAGATATTTGCTGCAAAAGCCGCTTGAAAATCATTTTTGTTCATTCTTCCTCGCCCATGCCCTTGGGACTTTTTCCGGCAACTGGCACGCCGGGATGTTTTTGTTTGGCCTTGTTCACGCGGTTGGCCTGCCGCGCTATTTGTGGGGGTGGGTTTTGCTTTGGGTCAGTGTCCTAAAGCTCGTAGGCCATACCCGAATTCAGGAGCGCCAAAGCGTCCTGAATAGACTTTTTGTCGTCTCCGGTGTCGTGGGTATCCCCAAAGGTTCTGCCGTGTTCGTCGCAGGGCGTCCATTTGGTTTTGCCGTCTTCGCAGTCAATACGTACAAAATCATAACCGGGATCTTCGCCTTTTTCCAGATAATCCCAACCGTCGTATGCCCAACCTAAGCACTCAAGACTCAAACGGTTTGCTACAACTGAAAAATTTTCCATGATGTAATGCTTTAAGAGGTGAAAGAAAACATAAAGTTATAAGCATTCCCGGAACAAAGCAAATATTCCGGCAAATGTTTTTTGCCCCCGTGGCCGGCTTCGATCCGGCCCAACTCTTTTTGGAAGTTGCTCCAAAGACGGGGGAAAGTCCTGCGCCACTACTTTATGAATAGTAGGAGCAAAAGATAGATAACGATAATCAGTTTAATTTTCATGCTGTTACGCTTTAGTCAATGCTGTAAACTTTTTTCACTTCATTCAGGACCCTTGGCCAGTTGCGGGAAATCCAAATTTGGCCAGTGGTGTTTTCTGCCTCAGCGGTCAATTTAAATTTGCGGTCTTTGTTGTATCCGATGTAGAAAACTACGCCATTTCCCCGCAAAAAGCCTATGCGGTTTTGTTCTTTTTCCGGCCAGTGTATGCGGTCAAATTTAAAATACTTTGCCAGTTGAAAGGACAAATTTTTGTGTACCGTTTGCAAGAGGTCTTCTGACCAAAAAGATACCGTTCTTTCTTGCGTCCAATCTCCTTTGGTTGAGGCAGGGACAAGATCAAAGGTTTTTTCAATCTCTTTATTTGCCGGTCCTATTGTGCGGTCCAATAGTTCATACAGATAAAAACCAGTGTAAACCAAATGGCCTCCACGATACCGGAAAAACGGCACAACAAAGCAAGGCACATTTGTAAAGTAGGTTAATTTGAACTTTGAAAATTCCTCATTTGCTAAAAGGTGTTTTTTTCTCCGGACGGTTTGCGAGAAATATTCTTCGCTCAGGAAAAATACTTTTTCCCCTTTGTCGGTTGCCAGTATTTGCGCCACCGGTTGAAATGTTTTTTCAAAGTATAGGGTTTTTCCCATGTGAAAAAAGCTCCCGCATAGCGATTTAGGATAGGCAGAAGGCTGTTTTTGCTCTACCCAAGATTCTAATACTTGTCTGTTGGTCATTTTGCGAAGTTTTAAAGGTTATACACGGATGTAACAGGATTTATAGCCCCTTGGGGTAAAAGCCCCAAAATGGAATTTTCCTTTGTGGCCGGCTTCTTTTAGTTCCTGCCTTACAAGCGCTTTGACTTCTTTTAGGGTGTAGAAGTGAAAGCATTTACTCAGGAGTGTTTCCGGATAAAGGTCATCGTCTTGCAATACGGTTACTTCAATCATTTTTGCGACATTTTAACGTGTGAAAAAATATTTGGCCCCGTTCCGGGAATCGAACCCGGCACACGCTTTTGGGCGTAGTGTTCCAAAGACGGGGCAAGGGGGGAACTATTTGTTTTCTGATTCCCACTCCCACCAGCGCGCAACCTCTTCCAAGACGTACCAAGCAAGGGCGTTTAAAATTTGCGTATCCTCTTCTGTTGGCCTGCCGTATAAAGAGCGCGCAACTTTTCTTTCTGTGGCGTCAAAGCCTTTTAGGCAGTTAAATTTTTTTACCATTTCAATAGGGCCGGAGTAGCCAAAATCTTCTGCCTGTTCTTCCAAGAGCTCCAAAATGGCTTTCTGGTTCTTTTTGGCAAATTGCGTAGTCTCGGAGTAATAGATGAACCCACTGAACCCACCGGCAGCGCCAGAGGAACAGCGCAGGACGTTTTGTAGGTCTTCTTTCCAGTCAGCGCCCAACTGTTTTTTAACCGCATTAATAAGTTTTTTCATTTGATTGAATGTTAAGAGGTTGAAAAAATTATTTCATTGCTACCCTTTCCAGCGCATACCAAGCAAGGTTGTTGAGTACCTTGGTATTTTTCTTACTAGCAAACAGCGTTTGGGATATTTCCTCTTGTGTGTTATCAGGACAAAAGCCCTGCACAAAAGAAACTACATTCCCGTCTTCGCAGTCTTGTAAAAGCGCCTCTTTAATGAGCGACAAATACTTTTTTGCAAATTTTGTAGTATCCTCGTAGTAAATGAACCCCGGCACCCCGGTCTTTTCGGCGCCGTATTTGCGCGTGTACATTAAGAACTCATGGAAGTTTTTTTTGTCGTTTACTTGAGCGTAAACAGCTTCTTTTAAAGTCTTCATTTGATTGAATTTTAAGAGGTGAAAAATTAGGCCCCGCGGCCGGAATCAAACCGGCCAGAAAACCGTTGCGGGGCGAAGAGGTTAAATTGGATCCGTCTGTTCAACATGGAACAAATGACAGATTCCATAGAAATTTCTTTCGCCGTCGTCTGTGGTGTTTTGCTCTTCTGCCTTGATCTTGTTGATAGGGCGGGAAAAAACAGGGTAGGAACTTTCCCCTTTGCGTACTTTCCGGCCGGCCTCCTGCCAGTCTTTGAAGGTCCTAAAATCCGTTTGGCCGGTTTGTGTTTTCCAT
>JACCDX010600535.1_pt1 | contig 15427 bp, 14 predicted proteins | sample 7449681 | NCBI WGS metagenome assembly JACCDX01 (sample SAMN15323450, study PRJNA562643) | freshwater metagenome | isolation source: river surface water | place: USA:Blue River Watershed | collected 2017-08-18 | reverse complement strand
CATAGGGCGCTCCTTTTCTTAAGTCAGCGCACCACATGAGGCAAATGAATCTTCGATCGAAGTCCACGAAAATATTTTCTGAATCAGCTTTTCGTGAGCCACTACCGAGGACCATTTATCCTCGTGGGCGCTGATGCTCCAGTCGGGCTGCCGTGTGCAACCCAACTTTCCTACCAAGTACTACTTATTAATTTGTTAAATTTATTGTTAAACGCAAAAGTGATTAGCGGCGGATACCGAGCTTCTCAATGATTGCGCGGTAGCGGTTGATGTCTGTCTTTGCAAGGTACTGCAAGATACGACGGCGCTGACCGACGAGAAGAAGAAGACCTCGACGGTTGTGGTGGTCATGTGGGTTTGTCTTCAAGTGAGTTGTGATGTCTTCGATACGTCGTGACAAGAGTGCAACCTGTGCCTCTGGGCTTCCTGTGTCAGTAGCTGATGAGCCGTACTTTGCGATGATTTCTTTCTTTACTTCTGGTGTTAACGCCATTTCATTTCCTTTTCATTCAGTATTTCTGACCAGGAGGCCTTCCGGTTTTAACCTCGGAAGATCGACGAACTCGTTGGACTGCATGAATTCTAGGCTACGCCTGTGGATAACCCAAATTGAGCGCGATTTAGCGGTAATTGGTGCGTTTATTTATGAATGTAACAAGCTCTGGAGAGGTAACTGCGCTAATTGCCAAATTTGTGGGGGTAAGAGTTGCCTTAATCGACCTGCTTCCAGAAATAGAAGGCTTCCAGGAGCACGACGCTGAGTAATTTGGATAAGTTCCCGTGGTGGTTTGAGACAAACAATTTGGGATTCTTTTTCCAGCTACAAAAAATCGGACTTTGCCTGGAACGGTAAAAGTTACTGTGATTGTAAGAGTTCGACCTTTCAATGCACCTCCAGAAAGAGTGGGTGCATTTATTGATGCAGGCTCAACAAGATCTGTGACAGTGATAGCAATAGTGAAATCTTGATAGTTACCACTTGTATTGGTGGCACGAATTACTAAGTCATATTGATTATTTGCCCCGCTATCAGAAGGTGATTCGAAATCAGGGGAAATTTGGAATCTCACACGGGCAGTTACGCTTTCACTTGCGAGTATGGAAAATAGCGCGCCATCGAGAGTGGGCCGAACCGTGAGCGTTGAAGATTCAGTGACAGTGATAATTGCGGCGTCACTTGTATTGGAGATATTTTCTGCAACTGAAAAACTCGCTCCATTTGTAAATGTTGGAAGAGAATATCTGATGACTACTACTCCGCTTCCGCCATTTCCACCTTTGAATGAACCAGTGCCAGATCCTGAGATTCCGCTTCCACCACCACCGCCGCCAGTATTTGCAAGACCGTCTTCGGTTGTTCCAGTACCTGTTCCACCTGTCCCGCCGCCACCGATGCCTGCGGAGCCAGCGGTTATAGAGTTCCGATCTGTACCGCCGCCACCGCCTCCGGCGAAGTACACCTTTTGACTACTCAGAACACCGACGGATAGAGCAGTTTGCGCTGCTGCGGAGATCCACGAGATATTAAGGCCCGCACCACCATTGCCACCCTTCGTAGATGAAGATGCTCCTCCGCCTGCGCCGGCGCCACCTCCACCACCGCCTACCCAATAACTTGAATTATCTGTTGCACCAGCGCTTCCATTATTTCCTTGACCTGCCGTTGCACTTCCACCTAATCCAGAACTTCCACCACCTGCACCCGAGCCGCCAGAATTTGTGGCAGCGCCATATCCACCGCCACCTCCGCCAATTGCTGTGCGAGTCGTTACTCCTGCTCCAGAAATTGAAGAGTTGCCACCATTGGATCCTGTATTTCCACCTGTACCGGCTGCTGCACCACCAGCTCCGCCACCTCCAACAACAACAGTGAGGTTGGCTGCAGAAATTGCTTGGCTAGTAATATTCAATAAACCACCCGCACCTCCGCCACCTGCATGGCGAGAGCCTCCGCCACCTCCGCCAGCAACAACCAGTACATCAATGGTGCTAACTCCAGTCGGAGGAGTCCACAAATAAGTAGTTGCAGTCTTAAAAGCTACGAAGCAAGAATTGCCATCTTGATGAACGCTTACGCCTGATGTTGAATCAATTGTCTGAGTGCAAGGTGAAGAACCTAAATTTGCCGCCACTGCTGGTGCGGAATGTCCAGAGAGAATTAGTGTGGCAATTATGACCGCCGCTTGGAGGCGCTTATTACTGCTCTGTAAGGCGTCGCGCTTCATCGCAATCTTTCTTCATCTGAACCAGCAACTCATCAAGGCTATTAAATCTAAGAGTTGGACGAATGTACCAACCAAATTCAACCGATGCCGCCTTGTCATATAAATCTAAACCTTGCTGATCGAGTGCGTACGCCTCGACTTGGCGACCACGGTCGCCCTCAAATGTTGGGTTGGTACCAATGGAGATCGCCGCTGGCCAAAAGTTGATACCTACGGTGAGCCACCCTGCATAGATTCCATCTGCTGGAATAGTCTGGCCATCAATCTTGCCGATATTTGCTGTTGGGTACCCGATTTCGCGACCACGCTTTTCGCCGTGAACAACTATGCCGTCAAGGCGGTGTGGACGTGAGAGAAGTTCGCGAGCATCTTCAACTTTTCCTTGAAGCACGAGGTTACGAATGCGAGAAGAAGAGATAACTTCCTCTCCCCCGGCAAGCTCTTGCACATCAACTGTGAAGTTATGGGTCATACCTGACTTAATAAGAGTATCCACGGTGCCAGCAGCTTTTGCGCCGTAGGTGAAATTCTTGCCAACGATGACAGTGCTGACATGAAGCTGGTTTACAAGAATATCCTCTACGAATTTTTCAGGCGACATCGCAGCGAATTGCTCGTTGAACTTCATCACCGCAACTTGATCTGCATTGTGGATCTTGAGTAGCTCAACGCGATCGGCCAAGGTGGTGAGCATCGGCGGAACTGAATCTGGCGCAAAGACTGCGCGTGGGTGTGGGTCAAAGGTCAGAGCCACAATTGCGCGACCATCTGCGATTCCCTTGGCGCGATTGAGAAGAGCCTGATGTCCCTTATGAACGCCATCGAAGACTCCGACGACTACAACGTTGGACTCGGTCATAGGTGAATCTTGCCTTACCTAGTTCGCTGCCGCAAAGACGGCGACTGGCTTTGCCTTGTCATTAGAGTTTTTGAGCAGTGCAATGAGGCGGTTATCGGGAGAAAGTGCTGCAGTTAACTCATCCGAAGCATTAACAGCAAGCGGACGCCCGAATGAGAGCTCATTTACTTCTTCATGGTCGAGTTCTCGAACGGGAAAAGTTGCTCGTGCAACATCGGCCAAATCGAGAGTAGTGAAGTTGCCACCTTTGAGCTGCGCAATATCAACTGCTTGATCGAGAGTGAAACCGGCGACGCGTGTACGGCGAAGGACATTGAGGTGTCCCCCGACATTCAACTCTGCACCTAAGTCACGAGCAATTGCGCGGATATAAGTACCGGCAGAACATGTGACTGCGATATCAACGAGAGTTGTTGCTTCTTTGCGACGAATATCGAGAATATCTAATTGAGAGATGGTGACTTTGCGAGCAGGAAGTTCGAACTCTTCACCAGTTCGTGCGCGGTCATATGCACGCTTGCCATCTACTTTGATTGCCGAAACATTTGTAGGACGTTGCATGATCTCGCCGACCATTGCACCAAGGATGCGCTTGATATCTTCATCGCTGACGCCAGTTGCATCAGCAGTAGAGGTAATTTCGCCTTCATGGTCATCGGTAGTTGTCGATGCACCCAAAACGATGGTTGCTGTGTAACTCTTATCGCCATCGGTGATGTACTGGAGCAAACGTGTTCCGTTATTAAATCCAAGAACCAATACGCCTGTTGCCATCGGATCAAGAGTTCCTGCATGACCGACTTTGCGCGTATTGAGTGCGCGACGCCCGATTGCCACAACATCATGGCTGGTCATCCCTGGTGCTTTATCGACGACTAAGAATCCGTCAGACATTTACTAGAAATTACTCTTCTTCTATAACACGTGGTTGCTTGTAAGCATCTTCAACTACAGGCTTGGCACCTTCACGAGCCTTGGCAACCTGAGCATCGAGCTCGTGCACCTTATTAAGGAGCGTATCCATTGCGCGTGCAGACTCTGGCAATCCATCGAGGATGAATTCAAGAGTTGGTGTGATGCGTGTTCCAAGATCTTTTCCAACTGCAGAGCGGATAACACCCTTTGCAGATTCAAGAGCCGCAGCAGTTGCAGAGCGCTCATCATCTTCACCAAAGACGGTGTAGAAAATCGAGGCGTGCTGGAGATCTCCAGTTACGCGCGCATCGGTAATGGTGACAAAGCCGAGACGAGGATCTTTGATCTTCGTCTCAAGAAGCTGTGCCACTACTACCTTGATGCGGTCTGCAACTTTGTCGCTGCGGTGGTTCTTACCCAATTTATTTATCCAATCTCAGCTTAAGCGCGCTTCTTCTCTTGCATCTCGAAGACCTCAATGATGTCTCCGACTTGAAGGTCAGCACCCTTACCTACGCCGATACCGCACTCGTAACCCTCGCGGACTTCAGTTGCATCATCCTTAAATCGCTTGAGCGATTCGATTGTGACGCTCTCTGCAATTGTTGCGCCACCACGAATAACTCGTGCCTTTGCATTGCGACGGATGATTCCACTCTGTACGAGAGAACCTGCGATGGTTCCAACCTTGGATGACTTGAAGAGGTCACGGACCTCAGCGGTACCCAATACAACCTCTTCGTACTCTGGCTTAAGGAGACCCTTAAGTGAGAGCTCGATCTCTTCGATTGCATTGTAGATGACTGAGTAGAAGCGAACTTCGACGCCTTCTTGATCGGCGAAGATTGCTGTCTGTGGTTCTGGCTTAACGTTGAAGCCGATAACAACCGCGGTAGATGCAGATGCAAGAGTGATATCGCTCTTGGTAATTGCACCGACGCCACGGTGGATAACACGGAGATCGACTTCAGCTCCGACATCAAGCTGCATAAGTGCATCTTCGAGCGCTTCCACAGAACCGGATACGTCGCCCTTGAGAATAAGGTTGAGGGTAGAAATCTTGGATTGCTCCATGAAGTCTTCAAGAGATACCTTCTTGCGTGCCTTAGCCAACTGAGCATTGCGCTCTGCAGCCTGACGCTTCTCAGCAATCTGACGAGCAGTACGGTCATCTTCTGCGACCAAGAATGTATCGCCAGCGTTAGGCACCGATGTAAATCCGAGAACCTGTACTGGACGAGATGGTCCTGCCTCAGCAACGCTCTCACCATGCTCATCGAGCATTGCACGAACGCGACCGAATGAACCACCAGCAACGATTGCATCTCCGACCTTCAAAGTACCGCGCTGAACAAGCACAGTAGCAACCGGTCCACGACCGCGATCGAGGTGCGCTTCAATTGCAACACCGCGAGCATCATCTTCAGCGATTGCACGAAGATCAATTGCAGCATCTGCTGTGAGAAGGATTGACTCAATCAGATCATCAACACCCTTGCCCTGCTTTGCAGAGACGTTTACGAAGATTGTGTCTCCTCCGTACTCCTCAGCGATGAGGTTGTACTCAGTCAACTGCTGGCGGACCTTATCTGGGTTGGCGCCTTCCTTATCAATCTTGTTAACAGCAACAACGATTGGTACATCAGCAGCTTGAGCGTGGTTAAGCGCTTCAATGGTCTGAGGCATGATTCCATCATCTGCGGCTACAACGAGAACAGCAATGTCAGTGACCTTTGCACCACGAGCACGCATAGCAGTAAACGCTTCGTGACCTGGTGTATCGATAAAGGTAATTGCGCGGTTGATGCCATCGTGATCATGGTGAATTTGGTATGCACCGATGTGCTGTGTGATTCCGCCAGCTTCACCCTTAATGACCTCAGTCTTACGGATTGCATCAAGAAGCGATGTCTTACCGTGATCGACGTGACCCATAACAGTGACAACTGGTGGGCGTGCAACGAGATCGTCAGGGTTCATATCCTCTAGCTCTTGCGCTAGATCGATATCAAAGTCCTGCAATAGCTCGCGATCTTCATCTTCTGGTGAAACAATCTCAATTTGGTATTTGAGCTGCGCACCGAGAATTTCGAATGTATCTGCATCTACTGACTGAGTTGCAGTAACCATCTCTCCAAGGTGGAAGAGCGCTGATACCAACGCTGCTGGATCTGCACCAATCTTTTCAGCGAAATCTGCCAGCGATGATCCGCGGCGCATACGAATCTTCGTATTGCCATCACCGTGAGGAATAACTGCGCCACCAAGTTGTGGTGCCTGCATATTGTCGAATTCTTCGCGCAGTGCTTTACGTGACTTCTGCTTACGCTTCGAAGATTTGCCCTTACCAAATGCACCTGCTGCAGATCCGCGACCGCCGGGACCTCCACCTGGACGACCTGGACCGCCGGGACGTGGAGCTCCACCAGTTGATGGACCTGAGTTGCGATATGGACCTGATGCAGCTGGCGCACCCGCTCCACCTGGACGTGGTGCAAAACCTGGACGAGCTGGTCCGCCGGCACCGGCAGGACGTGGTGCGCCTGGACGTGCAGCAAAACCGGGGCGTGGAGAACCGGGGCGTGGTGCACCAGGACGTGCAGCACCCATTGGTCGCTGAGGTGGACGTGGAACAGCGCCACCGGTTGAGAATGGATTATTTCCTGGACGCGGTGGACGTGGAACAGCGCCACCGGTTGAGAATGGATTATTTCCTGGACGCGGTGCAACTGGTGCACCTGGAACAGGTGGTGTGGGAGCTGCAGGTGCATCTGGAGTTGCTGCATGTGCCGCAGCTGCTGATGCAGCGGCAGCTTGTTCAGCCTCACGTGATGCCTTTAGCGCTGCAAGATCGACACCGAGCTCTGCTGCGAGTTCGGCAGCAAGTTCTGGATTGACTTCTGATTTTGCTGGAGCTGCTTTTTTCGCCGCAGCTTTCTTTACCGGCTTCTTCTCTTCAGCAGGCTTTGCATCGGGAAAGAGCGCAATTAACTTACGCGCTACCGGTGGCTCTACTGTGGAAGATGCGGATCGGACGAATTCGCCCATCTCTTGTAACTTAGCAAGGACTTCCTTGCTTTCCATACCGAGTTGTTTTGCCAACTCATGTACACGGACCTTTGACACATTTCTCCTGTCTTGGCCCGCATAAAAAATTTAGGATGCGAGCCCTAGTTGTCGAACCTCATGATGTGAACGAGCTCATTTTTGCTTCATATCTTTCGCATCCATTTCTATATATGACCGGTGCGGCCATACTTATTAACGAGGGTGAGTCTACCGAAGTGAGCCTGAAAAGCCTAAACAGCGGCGGGAGCGTCTGGATGGATATCAATACGCCAGCCGGTAAGGCGCGCGGCAAGGCGAGCATTCTGCCCGTCCTTACCGATAGCCAGCGAAAGCTGATAATCCGGAACTACGACCTTGGCTGAACGCGCCTCGAGGTCAACAATCTCTACTTTGCTCACCTTCGCTGGAGCGAGTGCATGGGCAACGTACTTAGCTGGATCCTCATCAAAATCGACTATATCGATTTTTTCGCCATTGAGTTCATCCATCACTGCGCGAGAACGCGCACCCATTGGTCCAATGAGAGAACCCTTTGGCGAAACACCTGCACGATGGGAGCGAACGGCAATCTTTGTACGGTGCCCCGCTTCGCGAGCTACTCCCATAATTTCGACAATTCCATCTTTAACTTCAGGAACTTCCAATGCAAAAAGTTGCTTCACAAGTCCTGGGTGTGAGCGAGAGAGCATGATCTCTGGCCCTTTCATCCCTTGCTTTACTTCTACAACGAAACACTTGATACGTGCACCGTGTTCGTAAACCTCACCCGGAACCTGCTCTTGCGGCGGAATTCGACCTTCGATACGTCCAAGGTTGACGTTAACCATCTTGGGATCGCGACCCTGCTGGATAACGCCAGAGATCACATCACCAACAGATGCCGTAAATTCACCCACGATCTCTGCATCGTTGGTCGCACGCATCGCCTGCTTAATAACCTGACGGGCTGTCGATGTTGCAGTGCGAGCGAAACCTTCAGGTGCATCTACCTCTTCTGCAATTCTCTCGCCAAGTTCATTAAAGACGGGAACGATTATTTGAATCTCGCCAGTCTCGCGATTAAGGCGCGCCTGGGCGTAACGATTTGGTTCTTGACCTTCGTTATATGCAGAGAGAACACCCTCCTCGATTGCTCGAATGAGTTGTTCAAGTGACATACCCTTTTCAGTGGTGAGCTGGATGAGAGCTTCCATTTCAACGTTCATTAGTTCTCATCCTTTCGGTTGAATTCAATCTCAACCACAGCGCGCTTGATATCGGCGAGTGCGACGGTGACTTCCTTAACTTCCTTCTTCTCTGTGACGGTAAGGGTCACATCTGAATCAGTGTTGGAGGTAATGCGGCCAGTTATGACGACTCCGTCGGTCTTGGTGATCTTCAGCAGGCGAGTGACATTCTTGGCAAAATGACGTGGCAAGGTCAGTGGGCGGTCAATTCCAGGAGAGGTTACCTCCAAAGTAAATGGTGTCTCGCCCATAAATGAGGCTTCATCCACCAGCTCTGAAACGAGCTTCGAGGCGACTGTTACTTGATCGAGATTAAGAGCGCTCTCGCCGTCAACTATGACGGTGACGATGCGGTGATTGCCAGGTGAAACTACATTGATATCTTCAAGGAAATATCCAGCTTGTTGTAGCGCTGGAGAAATAAGTTCTGAAATCTGATCTTTAAGTGCCATGACTTTGTCGTCCTATTCTGTTGTTATTTAATTATTCTTGCGGTGGATCAAGGGCAAATTTACTCTACATAGAGCGAGTATCCAAGTCGCATAATCAAGAGCCCGGTCACAATCAGATAGAAATATCGGATAAAGCCTGAGCCTTTCTTAATCGCCACGTGCGAGCCGAGGTAACCGCCGATGAGGTTTGCCCCACCAAGCACCAGGGCTAATTTCCAAAAAATTCCAAGCTTGAGGCCAACCACAATGATGGATGCAAGATTGGTAGTTGCATTAACAACCTTGGCAATGGCAGAGGCGCCAACGAAAGCAAATCCCATGACCGCAACGAGAACGATCATCAACATGGTGCCAGTGCCAGGGCCAATCAGTCCATCATAAAATCCGATTACAAATGCGGCCACTCCCCCGATATAGATCAGCCTTTGAGGTGAATGCTTCTCTACATCATCTTTGCCAAGTTCGGGTTTGATGAGAGTATAGATAAAGATGGCGATCATCATAAAGAAGATTGCTCGCTTAAAGATTGTTGGTGAGATGTGCGATGCCAATAGAGCTCCACACGATGCGCCAATGAAGGCAGGTGCAACCATCGCCAATAAGAGTTTGGTATCTGTCTTTATCGACTTACGATATTTAATCGCGGCGGTAGTAGTGCCGAAGAAGGCAGCAGTTTTGGAAGTACCCACAACCGAGACTGGATTTTCATTGGGAAGCGAGAGAAGCAGAGCAGGAGTTTGTATCAGCCCTCCCCCACCGGCAATCGCATCGACAAATCCAGCGAAGAACATCGCAAGGAAGAGGAGGAGCAGCGTTACGGAAGAGAGTTCGAGAAACACGTTATTTGAGAGCAGTCAGCGTCTTTGCAATTTCATCAACTGCAGAACCGACGGCAACTTCGGCCTTATCCCCGCTCTTGCGTACACGGACTTCGACGTTGCCTTGTTCAAGCGCTTTACCCACAACAACAATCATGGGAATTCCGATGAGTTCAGCATCTTTAAACTTAACGCCTGGGCTGGTTCCGCGACGATCATCGAGCATTACCGATATCCCGCGGGCTTCGAGTTCTGTAGCTAACTTCTCTCCTGCTTCAAAGAGTGCGTCATCTTTTCCAGCCACAACAACGTGCACCTTTGCTGGTGCGACTTCGACTGGCCAAGAAAGTCCAATCTCATCATGAGTCTGCTCAGCAATCGCAGCCACAGCTCTCGAGACACCGATTCCATAAGAACCCATAGTTACTACCTGGCTCTTACCATTCTGATCAAGCACAGTCAGATTGAGTGCATCGGCATACTTGCGACCGAGCTGGAAGATATGACCAATTTCAATTGCGCGGTCAATTACTACAGCGGTATCGCAACTTGGGCATGAATCACCTTCGCGAACAACGACCGCTTCGATGTAATGATCCACCTCAAAGTCGCGTCCATTAACGACGTTGAGAGCGTGCTTATCTTTGGCATTAGCGCCTGTCACCCATGAGGTACCTGGTGCAATACGTGGATCTGCGTAAACAGTAATGCCATTCTTCTTCGCATCCTGCGGACCAATGTAGCCTTTGACGAGACCTGGGAACTTCGCGAAATCGGTTTCCTCGAAGACGCGGATCTCATTAACGCCTGGCATATTTGCTTGAAGGCGCTTCACATCAACTTCACGATCACCCGGAACAAGAACAGAGATAGCAGTCTCATCTGCCATCAACATCACGTTCTTCAGCGTTGATGCTCCGGTATAGCCTCCGCCAAATTTACTGTTCAGAAGCTCGACCAATGAATCGATGGTGGGTGTATTTGGTGAATCAAAAACTTCTAAAGCGCCAACCTTCGATGCATCTGCTGCGGCAACTTTTGTAGTCATCGCTTCAACATTTGCGGCATAGCCGCACTTTGGACAAAGTACATATGTGTCTTCGCCTGTTGGGCATGGTGCCAAGAATTCTTCAGATGAAGAACCGCCCATTGCGCCAGCAACAGCAGAGACAATGTTGTACTTCATGCCGAGGCGATCAAATGTTTTAATGTAGGCAGCGCGGTGCTTTTGATATGACTCGACGAGACCTTCGTCTGTAAGGTCGAAAGAGTAAGAATCCTTCATCACAAATTCGCGACCGCGGATGATGCCAGAGCGTGGACGCGCTTCATCGCGATACTTCGTCTGAATTTGATAGAGCGAAAGTGGAAGATCTTTATAGGACGAGTATTCGCCCTTGACCATCAAGGTAAACATCTCTTCATGGGTTGGGCCGAGAAGATAGTCAGTTCCTTTGCGGTCTTGCAGGCGGAATAAATCAGGGCCGTATTCACTCCAACGGTTTGTCTGCTCATATGGATCTTTTGGCAGCATCGCTGGAAAGTGAACTTCCTGAAAACCGGCAGCATCCATCTCTTGGCGCACAACGTTTTCAACATTGCGAAGTGTGATTACGCCGAGCGGCAACCATGAATAGATTCCGGCGGCAACGCGGCGGATATAGCCGGCACGTACTAATAAACGGTGGCTTGGAACTTCCGCATCCGCAGGATCATCACGGAGGGTACGAAGAAAAAGGGTAGACATTCGCAACATAATGCGAACCTTACCGTGTGAGTGCGTTAATTAATGGCTTGCGTCTTGATAATTCAAAGAGTAAATCACGTAGTCAGTACGGTTGGTTCGCCTGATGGAACGCCTGCTGCTTCCATCTCTTCGGCAAGGCGCATCGCTTCTTCAATCAAAGTTTCAACAATCTGCGCCTCAGGGACTGTCTTGATGACTTCACCCTTGACGAAGATTTGGCCTTTGCCATTGCCTGATGCCACACCAAGATCTGCTTCACGTGCTTCGCCTGGTCCATTGACCACGCATCCCATTACAGCAACACGAAGTGGAACGGTCATTCCTTGAAGACCAGCCTGAACTTTCTCAGCCAGTGTGTAGACATCTACTTGAGCGCGACCACAAGAAGGGCAAGAAACAATTTCAAGTTTGCGCTGACGAAGATTGAGTGATTCGAGGATTGAGATTCCAACCTTTACCTCTTCCACAGGTGGGGCTGAGAGAGAAACGCGAATTGTGTCTCCGATTCCTTCCGCCAAAAGAATTCCAAAAGCTGTCGCTGACTTGATTGTTCCCTGGAAGATTGGTCCAGCTTCAGTAACACCGAGGTGCAATGGATAGTCACACTGAGCAGCTAAGAGTCGGTAGGCGTTGACCATTGTTACTGGATCGTGATGCTTGACCGAAATTTTAATATTGCTAAAGCCATGCTCTTCAAAGAGCGAAGCTTCCCAGAGCGCAGACTCTGCCAACGCCTCTGGAGTTGCTTTTCCATACTTTGCGAGCAGTCGTGGATCAAGCGAACCTGCATTGACGCCGATGCGAATTGGAATACCAGCATCGCCTGCAGCCTTTGCAACTTCCTTTACCTTGTCATCGAATTGCTTGATATTTCCTGGGTTGACGCGTACAGCAGCGCATCCAGCATCGATTGCGGCGAAGATGTACTTTGGCTGGAAGTGAATATCTGCAATAACTGGAATCTGTGACTTCTTTGCAATCTGTGCAAGTGCATCAGCATCATCTTGCGATGGAACAGCGACGCGAACGATTTGGCAGCCAGAGGCAGTGAGCTCAGCTATCTGCTGAAGAGTGGAGTTCACGTCAGCGGTAAGAGTCGTGCACATTGATTGAACGCTGACCGGAGAATCCGAGCCAACTCCGACTGAGCCGACCTTGAGTTGCTTTGTCTTGCGACGAGGAGCGAGTGGCTTGAGTGGGGCTGTTGGAATTCCGAGATCTACCATGAGCGGTATTCTGCCCGATTTTTATAGATTGAGCGAGACGGGATTGATGATGTCGGCGAGAACGAGGACAACTGTCAGAATTCCCAATAGAACAACCACTACCCCAGTTATCGGTGTAAGGACATTCACATCGATAGGAGCAGGTCGAGGTTTGCGTCGAATACGCGCAATGAGAGCACGGACCTCATCGGCAATCGCCACTGCCATATGTCCACCATCTAACGGCAATATTGGAAGTAAGTTAAAGAGCCCCACAAAGATATTGAGGGAAGCAACCAAGAGAATAAAGGTAGATAAGCGCTCATTACTGTTGAGGCGCTCGCTTCCAACGGCTTCACCAGAAACTCGAGCAGCGCCCACGACACCGACAAGGCCATTGGGATCGCGCTCCTCATTCATAAATGTTTGGCGGAAAAGTTGAGGAACCTTTGATGGAAGTGCAATCAAAGATTTTATGGATTCCTTGGTAAGAAACCAGGTTGAATCTGAGGCTTGAGTTATGGATTTTACGAAACCATCGCGCTCGGTACCGAGAGCAGTGACGACACCGAGCATGTACCGCTTTGCTTCTTCGCTATACATCGGTGCGGCAATAATTGTTAACTTCTCACCATTGCGGAGAACCTCAAAGCGCATCTTCGCGCCCTTGGACTGAGCAATCTGTTTTGCATCGATCTGCCACTTCTCAACACGCTTGCCGTTGATAGAGAGAATCTCATCACCTGGTAGGAAGCCAGCGCTCTCTGCCACAGAATTTTCAGCAACTTGAGCCACTACAGGCGTGATTGTTGTGTAACCGATTCCAAAGAAGATTGAGAAAATCAGAAGGAAACCGATAACAAAGTGTGCAAATGATCCCGCGCCAAGAACTATCAACTTCTTGAGTGATGAGGCTCTGATAAACGCGCGATCTTCTTCACCTTCAGGCATCTTGTCTACTGGCGTCATGCCCTCGATACGGCAATAACCACCAGCGGGAATTGCTTTGATTCCGTACTCAGTCTCACCTCGAGTTACCGACCAGATGCGCTTACCGAAACCAACGAAGAATTCAGAGACGCGCATTCCGAACTTGCGTGCGGTGAGGAAGTGTCCAAGTTCGTGGAACATCACAGAAGTTAGGAGCGCGAGAACAAATGCGATGATGCCGAGGAATTCCATCATGAAGCTACCTTTTCAATATGGGCAGAAGTTGCCTTTCGAGCATCCTCTTCTATAGCACTGACATCTGAGAGATCTCTCAAAGCTGGGATAGGTCCCTTTTCGTAAGAAGCAACTATCTTCTCCACGGTTGGAATGATTTCAATAAACTTTACTTTGCCCTGCATGAATGCTTCAACGACAACTTCATTGGCTGCATTAAAGATGGCTGGCAACGCTCCCCCGATGGCACCGCAATGGCGGGCTAAATCAACTGCGGGGAAACGCTTGTTATCGATCGGCGCAAATGTCCACGATGAAGCTTGGCTCCAATCAATCGCCTTAGTCGCTCCTGCGGTGCGGTGTGGATAATTAATTGCAAGCGCGATTGGCCCCTTCATATTTGGGGGCGATGCCTGTGCAATTGTGGAACCGTCTTTGTATTCGACCATTGAGTGAACTAATGATTGCGGATGAATGACAGCTGCTATCTGCGAGTAAGGGAGGTTAAAGAGATGATGTGCCTCAATAATCTCAAGACCTTTATTCATGAGCGTTGCCGAATTGATAGTGACGACTGGACCCATCGCCCATGTGGGATGCGCTAGAGCTTCATCTAGCGTGACATTCGTTAAATCTTCGCGATCGCGGAAAGGACCGCCACTTGCAGTGAGAATAAGTTGGGAAATATCGCGCTGCTGATTTCCTTGCAGGCACTGCCAAATCGCTGAGTGCTCTGAATCAACCGGCAAGATTTGGTTGGGCTTTGCCAATGGCATCACTAATTCCCCGCCTGCTACCAACGACTCTTTATTTGCTAGTGCTAATTGATTACCGACTTTGATTGCGGCCAATGTCGGTGCCAAACCAATCGATCCCGTGATTGCATTAAGAACCACATCGCATGACATGGCAGCAATCTCGGTTGATGCATGGGCACCATCGATTACAGTCACGCCTGGTAGCGCTTCTCGAATGAGATCCGCATTCTTTATCGTTCCCACTGTCTTTACCGAATACTTCTTTGCCTGCGCAATCAACACATCGGGATTGGTACCAGCTGCCGTGATGGCTATGACTTCAAAGAGGTCAGGGTTGGCATCGACAATCTCGAGCGCTTGCACACCGATAGAACCGGTGGAGCCGAGAATGACTAACGTGCGCTTCATTTAACGGCGCGCTTACGTCCCACGATCTGTCCAAGAATGACAACGGCGAGTGCAATGATAAACATCGCAGATCCAATGACATTTGCCTGTGGCGGGATACCACGAGCTGCTGAGACATAGACAAACTTAGGGAAAGTCTCCATCGTGCCAGAGTTGAAGTTGGTGATGATGAAGTCATCGAAGGAGAGGCTAAATGCCAGAAGCGCTGCACCAGCGATACCTGGAGCAACGAGTGGAAGAGTCACGCGACGGAAGGTCTCAACTTCATTTGCATAGAGATCCATAGCTGCCTGCTCGAGACGAGGATCCAAACTTGCGATACGAGCCTTGACGGTAACTACGACGAAGGAGAGACAGAAGAGCACGTGCGCCAAAACCGTCGGCCAGAAACCTGGATTGATTTGAAGCGTGAGGAAGAGCGAGAGCATCGAGGCGCCCAAGACGATTTCAGGAGTCGCCATCGGCAGGAAGATAAGTAAGTTTGTGGTTGAGCGGCCACGGAACTTATGGCGACCAATTGCGAATGCAATCATTGTTCCCAAGATCGTTGAGAACAAGGTCGCTAAGAAACCAATCTTGAT
>JACCDX010197781.1_pt1 | contig 15428 bp, 2 predicted proteins | sample 7449681 | NCBI WGS metagenome assembly JACCDX01 (sample SAMN15323450, study PRJNA562643) | freshwater metagenome | isolation source: river surface water | place: USA:Blue River Watershed | collected 2017-08-18 | reverse complement strand
TGATGTAAGAGCGTAATTATAAAGCCCCTTTCCTACCGTAAGATTCTTGGTAGATGGTTCCTGGACGGTTCCTAAGAAACCAACTGTCTTATATGAATACAGATGAAGACGAAGATCCTCGACTCCATCATAGCGCATGGATTCTGGGGATGGAATTTCTGGAAATACATCGACTGACTTTTCTGCGATTGTCAGATCCGAACGATTGAGAATCACCTGGAGGTTACGAGTACAGATTTTTTCATCTGGATGTAGGACGTGATACCCACCGTCTGGCTTAATCTTATAATTGACATAACGGACATTCATGAGAATCTTGTCTGACGCGTCTGGGTGATTCAGAATCGAGGGACTACTACTGCGAAAGTGAATTGTATGGTCCCCCACCTTGACTTCTCGCGTGTCTGAATATTCCTTTTTCTGCGTTGCGTGCTGAGACAAGACATATTTGTAGAACTTGTAGTTGGAAAGCACATTCTGGGTATTATAATTCTTTCCAATCAGATTCAGATACTTGTGCTGACTGACCGGCTTGCCAGTATAATAGTTAATAATGGACTCTTCATAGTCAAGCAGATAATCATATACTGGTGTCTGAATAAAAAGCTTGTCGTTTTCTGGGAAAGGGATCGATTTGCCCTTCTGAAGGAAAATGTCCGCAATCTTATTCTCATTCTGAATACGGAAGAGTTTGGTAATCTCATAAAAGTTTTCGGATCGGCCCTGGTGGAGCTGATACGCCTTTAGCCACCACCACACCGCATGTTCCTTCTGATTCATGGCATTATAACAATGGCCAATATTTACGGCTGACTGCCAGGTCTCCTCATACCACCCCCCAATCTCAACCCGTTCCTTATAATGTTTAATTGCTTCTTCAAACTTCCCACTATCCTTATACGTATTGGCCAGATAAAAATGAGTACGAGGATTCTTGGGATCACGTGCCAGATCCCCTGTTAAGAGTCGAATATCACGCTCAAACTTGTCTGCCTTCGCACCCCCATCCCCAATATCATCAATCCAGAGTGTCTTCAGACTTCCTTCCGACTTTCCATGTGGAATGTCATAATACTCATGCGTTACCCCTACACACTTGACTCCTGCTTCTGTTTTTACCAGACGAACATTGGAATACTCGATCGCAGCATTCTTTTGAACAATCGAATACACATCCTTGGTCAGATCTGACTTTTTGAAATCTGGGGAAATCTTCAGAATCATATCCGCATCCACCAGAAGGGCATACGTTGCCATCCCCTTTGCCTTTTCAAGGGCCACCGTACGATTGTACCCAAAATTCTGAAAAGGTTCCTTGAAGACTACCCCAGAAATATCATGGGCCTTAAAGAAATCATGAATCACCTGTTCTGTATTATCCGTACTCCCAGTATCACAGATACAATATGTATCAATAATTGGGAGGACTGCCTGGAGACAACGTGTAATAATCTTTGATTCATTCTTTACAATCATATTCAAACACAGGGTTGGGCTTGAGGGATTTAGAGTTGAGTTCATGGTTGTAGGAATCAGAGTTGTCTGGGAAACAGTCGTATCAAGAAGAATTGGTGTGGTAGAATCCATTGTATAATTACCTAAAATGTATATAGGTGAATAGTCTTTAAGATGCAAGCAAGTCAGTTACTCGCATTGCGGTCCGCCAGTAAATTAAATTGCGAAGTAAATCCTTGCGGTGTGACTGGGCCAGCTGGGATGACCGGTCGTGTTGGTCCAATTGGGCCTACTGGACCCCGAGGATATTCCACTGGGGCAGAGTATTATTTAAACTATAGCGTAAGCGGAGGCGTAGGGTCTTATAAGGACATGAACCGGACCCCCCATGAAGGGGCCTACGTGACTGCCTCGGCGACCTATATTCTGGGAAGCGGCCCAGATGTTCAAATTGCCGGTTTTATTACGCCTGCGATGGATCCAAATACGGATGAAATTCTCTTGGGGGCGTGGCATTTCCAGGTGTATGCATCGATTGATGCCAGCGATACAAATCCAGAACTCTACGCTCGTGTCTATAAATATAGCGGTGGGGTGGAAACCCTTTTGGCCACGAGCGGTGTAGCTCTTGTCACCACTGTCGGTGTTTCACTGCCGTATCGCTTCTCCTGTGTGATTCCTGCGACGGATATGAATTACACAGATCGTATTGTTGTAAAACTCTTTTTTTCGAGTAGCGCACAACGTACCTGTACCGTGTATTTTGAAGGGGGGGTAGTCGCAACAGTAGATACAAATCTCAATGCGGTTCTCATGGGAAATACTGGTCATACCGGTCCGACTGGTATCACAGGTTATACTGGCCCCACTGGTATTGCTGGAACTACTGGTTTTACAGGTGTCACTGGGCCAACCGGTCATCAAGGAGAACAAGGACCCCAAGGAGATCAAGGACCCCAAGGTGAACAAGGCCCTCAAGGGGATATCGGTCCCACTGGTTATACCGGTCCACTTGGGACCGGCCCTACTGGACCAACCGGTGTCACTGGTTATATTGGCCCCACAGGTTATACTGGATGGACTGGTCGTGGAGATACTGGTGAAACAGGGGCAATTGGACCTACAGGTTTCACAGGCTGGACAGGTTATACCGGCCCCACTGGAAGTATCGGTCAAACAGGGGCAGCTGGTACAAGTTATCAAGTAAACGCCGCCGGTCCAACTGGCACAGGCCGTACGCAAGAACCTTTTACTCGTGATCAATATGATTCCGCGCCTGCCGGTTTTTCTTTCTTAGATCTCACAAATGGTGATTTGTATATCAAGTTGGCACAAAGTGTTGCTCCTACAGGATATTCAAGCATTTGGTCCGATCCTATTAAATTTGGTCGAGGGCCTACTGGTTTTACCGGTGTGACTGGAAATACTGGCCCAACCGGCCCTACTGGACGTACTGGTCCCACTGGTTTTATTGGACCAACTGGTTTTACCGGCCCAACTGGCCATACTGGTTTTACCGGCCCCACTGGTTTTATTGGACCAACTGGCTTTACCGGAGCAACCGGTCGGCAAGGCCCCACTGGGCCAATCGTGCCCTTTATTTTTGATGGCGGCACTCCTTTTACAAGTTTTTTTGTAGGCCCCGCATTTGATTGCGGTACCATCGTATAGATTTTCGTTATGATTTAGTAGGATGAGTACCCCAAACTTTATAACATTCCAATTTCGCCGTGGGATATCAACAGAATGGAGTAGCGTGAATCCCATCCTAGCAAGCGGAGAAATTGGGATTGAAACGGATACGGACTTATTTAAAATAGGAAATGGAATTGATCGTTGGAATGTTCGACCGTATGGTGGCATTCGTGGGGCCACTGGGTTTACCGGATTTACCGGTGCTACTGGCCTTACTGGTTTTACTGGATGGACAGGCCCCACTGGGAATACAGGGCCGACTGGTATTCTTGGACCAACCGGTGTCACTGGTTTTACTGGTTGGACCGGTCCACAAGGAATTCAAGGGAATCAAGGAGAGTCCTATAACCCAAATGCTGTTGGACCGACTGGAACTGCTCGAGATGCCTATAATAGCCAAGCAGAAGGATTTTCATTCTTAGATATTACGAACGGTGTCCTTTATTTTCGTTTGACATCCACACCTGGAGTCTGGAGTAATGGAACCCTTTTTGGAAAGGGTGAAACAGGTCCGACTGGGATTCAAGGATCACAAGGTACCGTAGGAAATAGTGGAGATACCGGAGCAACCGGTCCCACTGGTCGTATGGGAAATACTGGTGATACAGGCCCCACTGGGGCCACTGGGATAATGGGTATGACTGGACCTCAAGGAACACCAGGAACTGCTGAAAATACCGGAGCAACTGGTCCTACCGGTTTTACTGGGCCTCTTGGAACCGGTCCTACTGGGGCGACTGGACGTACTGGCCCCACTGGAATTCAAGGTGCTACTGGACCCACCGGTGACCAAGGTCCGCGTGGATTGCCAGGGTTTGCGAGTTCGACCGGTGCCACTGGTCCCAGTGGAGTAACTGGGGCGACTGGACATACTGGGGCCACTGGATCAACTGGATTTACCGGTGCTACTGGCGTGACTGGCCCCCAAGGAACACCAGGAACTGCTGAAAATACCGGTGCGACCGGTCCCACTGGGATGACCGGACCCCTTGGAACTGGTCCTACTGGTTTTACCGGTTTTACAGGAGTAACAGGAGCTACAGGGGCTACAGGAGCAACCGGCCCACAGGGCTTCCAAGGGGAATTGGGTCCACAAGGTTCACAAGGACCAGATGATGATACAGGTCCCACTGGTTTTACTGGATGGACTGGACCAACTGGAGAAACTGGAGCGACCGGTGTTACAGGAAATACTGGGGCTACCGGTTTTACCGGATGGACCGGACCCACTGGAAATACTGGGGCCACTGGTGTGACTGGGAATACCGGTTCAACTGGTTTTACTGGAAATACTGGACCGACTGGGGAAACAGGTCCCACAGGAAATACTGGGCCCACTGGGAATACAGGAAATACCGGTTTTACAGGACCGACTGGAAATACAGGTCCCACAGGAATTACTGGGCCGACCGGTCCCACTGGAGCACAAGGAGTCAAAGGAGATCAAGGAACTCCCTATAACGTCAATGGTCAAGGTCCCACTGGAACGGGTCAATCTGGCCCCACAGGGATTGGTCAATTTACACGTGATTATTATGATAATGAAATTGCTGGATTTGCGTTTTTAGATTTGACAAATGGTATCTTATATATCAAACGTACAGATACATCTGCGGATTGGTCCGCTGGTGTCCCTTTCGGTCGTGGTGAAACAGGTCCCACTGGAATTCAAGGGATTCAGGGCATTCAAGGGATTCAGGGGATTCAAGGGATTTCAGGAGACACTGGAAATACTGGACCCACTGGTCCAACTGGAAATACAGGGAATACTGGGGCCACTGGTGTGACTGGAAATACCGGATTTACCGGACCCACTGGGTTTACAGGGCCGACAGGGTTTACAGGTCCGACTGGAGATACTGGGGCGACTGGTGTCACAGGAAATACTGGGGCGACTGGTTTTACCGGCCCCACAGGAAATACTGGGCCAACCGGCGTGACTGGCGCAAGTGGACCCTCTGGATTTTCGAGCCCAGATATTTACTTTTTTGTGTCTCCAAGCAATGCTGGATCAGTTACATATACCAATACCGAAACAACCTTTACACAAACCTTGGCTGGAGCAGTCGGCCTGACTGGTCCCTTCCAAACTTCGAAAACAATCAGTACTCAGAATTCCTTTACCTTTAGCTTTGTTATACCCTCCTTTTCTTACACGCGTATTGAAGTATATCGTATTGCCAGCGACGGCACAAAATATCTACAGATTTCTCTAATTCGTACAACAAATACAACAGGAACTCTTGTTTTTAACCGTGAAGGATTGAGCCCAAATAGCTTTTCGGTTGGCTACACCGCAGGTCAAACAGTCAGCCTTGTCTATGATACATTTTCTGCGGTGAATACATCACTCTATATCAACGGTGTAGTCCAAAGTACAACAATTCTTCCAACCGTTGGAAGTGGGTATAGTTTTGCCTATCATCTTATTTCTGGAAGTTATCCAGTAAGTACCACAATTCAAAGTATCCTCTATGACGGTAATGGTTCAATTGGTCCAACAGGAAATACAGGGGCAACTGGATTTACTGGGGCGACTGGTCAAACCGGATTTACTGGTGTCACTGGCCCTTCTGGATCTACCGGTTTTACCGGCCCCACAGGGAATATTGGGCCGTCAGGAGACACAGGGAATACTGGAAATACCGGTCCCACAGGGAATACAGGGGCTACTGGTGTCACAGGAAATACTGGGCCCACAGGAAATACTGGACCGACTGGACCTACTGGAAATACAGGGGCAACTGGTCCTACTGGAAACACTGGGCCTACTGGTCGCACCGGTCCCACAGGACCTACCGGTGAAGTTGGTTTACGTGGCGCAACCGGTCCATTAGGAAATACCGGCGATACCGGTCCCCAAGGAATTGTGGGACCAGAAGGACCTCAAGGGGAGTCCTTTACACCAGATGAGTTTGGTCCAACTGGAACTGAAGGGCCAAACACGCGAGACAATTATGATGGCGAACCCCTTGGTTTCAGTTTCTTAGATGTAAACAACGGAAACCTCTATTTCAAGATTTCAGGCGATTACGCAGATTGGTCTGCTCCCTTTCAATTTGGTCGTGGAGCCACCGGTTCAACCGGCCCAGTCGGTCCTGTCGGCCCCCTTCCATCCTTCCAAGAAGTTGAAATATTCAATACTGGAAGTCTTCAGAATAATCAAGACTATACAATTACTGGCGGATATATCTGGGACGATATTGTGAATAACTTTCGATGGCTCTACTGGATTGCAATTCCAAGCGTTGATAGCGTACGCACAAATACCATGTTTATTCGTACTACGGATTTAGTATCAAATCGTGTCTTTGAAATTGGAAAACCGTCAAGTCAATTCTTTTCCTTTGGACTCCTGGCAACCAATTCTCCCACTTTTAATGTGAAATTTGCAATCACAAGTGGTACCGTGCGGTATATTTTCCGCGCAACAAATTATATTTAATTAGTATCTTTATTTATAAAAATAATTTTACTTCAGAAATTGTATTATAGTTTTTGAAATTATCATACAATTCTCATCCCGAGTGCGTGCGTGTCTAAAGAATTCTCGATCTTTTCTGTAGAGATGCCCTACGTACGTTTACAATTTCGGCGAGGTACCGCTGCAGAATGGACTGCTGCGAACCCTTTGCTCGCCGAAGGGGAAATGGGTATAGAAACAGATACAGATCTTTTTAAGATCGGTGATGGTATCCTTAATTGGATTAGTTTGCCGTATGGCGGTTTACGTGGTTTTACTGGACCCACTGGTGTGACTGGTTATATTGGTCCCACTGGGTATACTGGACCCACTGGTTTACAGGGGCTTGCTGGTACGGCAACCAATACTGGTGCTACTGGTCCCACTGGTTATACTGGTTATACTGGAAACACAGGGCCGACTGGCGCCACTGGCGTCACTGGACCCACCGGTGAAACAGGGCCGACTGGAGAAACTGGACCAACTGGAAGCACCGGATCGACTGGACCCACTGGAGCAACAGGTCCCACAGGAGTCACTGGAAATACTGGTTCAACCGGTCCAACTGGACGTACTGGGCCGACTGGATCCACTGGTTCCACCGGTGTTACAGGTCCCATTGGACAACAAGGTTACACAACTGGCCGTATCTTATATATGAATGTAAGTGAACCTTCTGGAATTGATAGTTATGAAACACTTTCTTATAATATTTCGAGTGCCGGCGAAACAATTCGTACCTATACATCGAATACAACGGAAACAATCGATCTTGATCAATTCTCCACAAACTTACCCATTGATAGTCCAATTCCAAATGGTCTCTGGAATATACGACTCTATGCGAATGCTTCCGTACCCAACCGTTATACAATTTACGGAAGCATCTTTAAGAAAACCGGCGGATCTGGTGGTTCTGAAACTCTGATTGGTACCTCGGCTCCAGTGGCGGTGACGATCGCAAGCAGTACAAATCCCCTTCAGTACCAACTCGTGGAAATGCCAATTGCGTTCCCACAACTCGACGTCACTGATGCGGATGAAATTGTTGTGAAACTCTATGCGGTCCATTTGGGTTCTGCTTCGGATACTCTCAAAGTGTATTATGAAGGACAGGCAAGTTACTCCCATATTATTTCGACCATTCGTGTCTTAGGGTTTACCGGTCCTACCGGTCGTCAGGGTGCCATTGGTCCAACCGGTCCCACTGGTCGTACTGGCGCTACTGGTCCCACAGGGGCAACTGGATCCACTGGCTCAACCGGTGTTACAGGAAATACTGGCCCTCGTGGAGAAACTGGGTTTACCGGCTGGACGGGACCAGTTGGGGCCCAAGGTGGTTCAAACGGCCTTTTACTCTTCATGAATGAAAGTCAGACAACTGATATTTCTGGATATCGTCTCCTCAATCGTGATCTATCTACATCTGGTCAGACAACGGTAGATGTCTTTTCCTTGAACCCAGAAACGGTCATGGCACGAGGGTTTATTTCTGATTTTGATATTGGTTATCCCATCCCTTCTGGAATCTGGACCATTCAGATGTACGCAAATGCCAGTCAGGCAAACGTATTTAGCGTTGCATGTAAGATTTACAAATATTCCAGTGTAACTGAGACACTTTTAGCAGAAAGTTCCAACGAATCCATTACAACTTTTAGCGCGACTAGCCCTCCTGAATACCAAGATTTAGAATTTGCCATGAAGATTTCCAGTACAAACTTTGCCGTGGGAGAACGTATCCTTGTTAAAATCTTTGTAACTCACATTGGTATTTCCATCGACAATCTCTATCTGTATTTTGAAGATGTGAATACATATTCCTTTGTGACAACAAGTATCGCACAGCCTGGTGATACTGGTCCTACTGGACCGATGGGGACTGGGCCGACTGGAGCAACTGGTCCGACTGGCGTAACCGGACCTACTGGGGCAACTGGATCCACTGGCTCCACTGGCTCAACTGGACCCACTGGAGAACGTGGTATGACCGGTTTTACCGGATTTACTGGGGCCACTGGATCGACAGGCCTCAAGGGGGACAAAGGAGATCAAGGCCTTCCCTATAACGTCACTGGCCAAGGTCCTACTGGATCTGGTAGTCTTGTAACACCCCCTTACACACGTGATTACTATGATGCCTATCCTGCTGGGACTGCTTTCTTAGATACTACAAATGGCCTTTTGTTTATTAAACGGACCGATATAAGCGGTGATTGGACAAGTCCAGGGATTCCCTTTGGAAAAGGTGAGACCGGTTCGACCGGTCCCCAAGGGCCTGCTGGTACAAATGGAACCATTGGTGCGGACGGTGATACAGGGGCTACTGGACCTACTGGGGAACGTGGTATGACTGGTCATACAGGTCCCATGGCTACTGGTCCTACCGGTTTTACCGGTGTTACTGGACCAACTGGTTGGACAGGTTATACAGGCTGGACTGGGGCTACTGGTGATACTGGTGTGACTGGTCCGACTGGACCAGCTGGTATGCTCGGCGCAAGCAGTGATCAACTCTTGAGTATTACTCGCCTTGACGCAAATGCCTACACTGGAACCACCGGTGACGCTTTCCGTGGAGCAACCTATACCAACAATACCAGTCAGCTTGGTGTCACATTTAATCCGGCAATTGGACGCTTTACAGTCTCTGAAAATGGGTATTACAGTATTCAGGCATTACTGATTGTGGATCCTCAGAACTATCAAGATCAAATGACGTTTACCATTACCAAAAATGGTGTGAATGTGTGGTCTGGAGATATGACAATTTACGGTCAAAACACAGTTGCCCCAGCACCGGTGCCGTTACAGATTACCCTTCTTCTCCAACCAGGGGATTATCTTAACTTTTTCTATAATTCTGGAGGCCAACTTGTGCGTGTCCGTTCTGGTAGTACGGTAAATATTACACGACTCTCTGTGGGTCCCACAGGGGCGACCGGCCCTACTGGACGTGATGGAAGTACAACCAATACCGGTGCCACTGGGTATACTGGTGCTACTGGTCCTACTGGATCTGTAGGAGATACTGGGGATACAGGTGCTACTGGCCCCACTGGCTTGGGTGAAACTGGTATGACAGGTTCCACTGGACCTCAAGGATCAACAGGAGAAACCGGTATGACTGGGGCAGCCGGATTTAATATGGTCAGCCTTACCGGTTTAACTGGTGTCTCTGCGTCAATTGTAAATCCTGCGACGGTTGTCTTCCCATCTGGCCTTTCTGGACTCCAAGAAATTAACAGTATTGAACTCTACAATGCGACCCTTGGACGTGCTGGTTGGTATTTCCAGTGCTCTGTTTCTGGGGTGACATCGGCAGTCTTCTATATTGATTTACGTCAGAGTGGAACATACAACGCTTCTTTTGCATTCCAATCAAGTACCTCCGTATTAACCTATGTTGATTACGCGTTTGTTGCCTCGTCCACCTATAATGGGTCAAATCTCTTTAGCGCATACCATAATGGTCAATCGGTAATTTTCTATAAGGATGGTGTTGAATTTGCTCGTCGTGCCACAAGTGGAAGTGGAGCATACCGATTACGTATGTATACAACTACAAATGTAACAAGTCCAATCACAATCAGTAACATTAAAATGTACGAAACTGGGGCTCTTGGCGTTACTGGATGGACCGGTCCCACTGGAGTTTCTGGGGCAAATGGGAGTGATGGTGCGACTGGTCCTACTGGTCCTCGTGGCCTTGATGGAGAAACAACAAATACTGGAGCGACTGGCTTTACTGGTCCCACTGGTGAAACTGGAGAAACTGGACCCACTGGTGAAACAGGGGCGACTGGAGAAACAGGCCCTACTGGTGAGACAGGACCCACTGGTGATACTGGTCCTACTGGCGAGACAGGACCCACTGGTGAAACAGGGGCAACTGGTGCGACTGGAGAGACTGGTGAAACAGGCCCTACTGGCTTTACCGGTGAAACTGGTCCTACTGGAGAGACTGGAGAGACTGGAGCCACTGGAGAGACTGGAGCCACTGGTTTTACTGGAGCCACTGGAGAAACTGGTAGTACTGGACCCACTGGTCCTGGAATACAGATTTCAGGTCTCGGAACTGGATCTGTAATCTTACGAAATAATACTGGAGATGTGTATTACAATGATGCCCTCACAATCGACACCTATAGTGGTGGAACTGGAACAATTGTATTTTCTGGAGATCTTCTCCCTTCAGAAGACGACCGTTTCGCAATTGGCTCAGAAACCTATCGTGTTCGACATTTATATGTGGGTCCCAATTCGATTGATATCAGTGGTCAGAAAATATCCGTTGGATCAAATCAGAATCTTCAGATCACAAGTGGAATCAATATGGAGGCTTTATTCTTAGGCTCGACTGGTTACACTGGTGGTTGGAAGGTGTATCATGATTCTAGTAGCAACCTGTTTGCGCAATATTACAATGGTCTAACACCAACTGGAACAAGATATAATCTGATTTCTCCTACTGGAACCGGTGGTGGCGGTACTGGATATACTGGTCCACAGGGTGACACTGGCGCAACAGGGCCCACTGGTCAAACTGGTTCCACAGGCGCCACAGGTCCTACTGGACAGACTGGAAGTACTGGTTCCACAGGCCCCACAGGTCCTACTGGGCAAACTGGTTCGACTGGCCCCACAGGTGTAACAGGGCCTACAGGGCCACAGGGGATTGCCGGTACTGCCACCAATACAGGTGCTACTGGGGCTACTGGACCGGCTGGAAGTGGATCCAATGTACTCTTTAATCCAAACTTGGCAAGTGGTACAATCGCATATCCAGATTCCCTTACCACGACCTTTACAGTAACTTCCGATTCAACAAATACATATTTTGATAGTGCTCGTAATACATCAGTACGAGAACCGCATACTTTTTCATATAAGGTTCCAACCTATTCCTTTACGCAAGTACGATTTTTCCGTAAGAATACTTCTGGAACTCGTACTATGGATATGATTTTACAAGGTGGAGGTGCGTCACAAACGATTTATTTATATGCCAATGATGGTACAACATTGGTTACATCCACTACCGTAAATTCTGGAGATACAATCACTGCCGTCTATAACGGAGGCCTCACAAGTACAAATAATTATACTTGGTATCGAAATGGATCAACTCTTGGTACAACGAGCCTTACAACAACAGTTGGATATGGGTATAGCGTATGGTTGAATACAAGTTCAACTCCAGCATCTGTAAATATTTCAAATATCATATTTACAACGGATGGAACAGTTGGTCCTACTGGTTTTACAGGTCAGACCGGTCCCACCGGTCCCACTGGAAGAACTGGTTCAACTGGTGCGACGGGTCCCACCGGCCTTGGAGATACTGGTGCGACTGGTTTTACTGGAGCCACAGGTCCCACTGGCCTTGGAAATACTGGTTCGACTGGTCCCACTGGACCCCAGGCACCAGTTGCTTCCCTCAATTATGCGCAAACTTCTTCTTCATCGGTTACAGTTACATCTGGTACTTCATTCCCTGTAAATATCGCCTCGGTTACAATCACAACCCAAGGAAATCCTGTACATGTATCTTGTGCTACCGATTTTAATGCGATAGGATCAGCAGCATGGGTTCGATTACAACTATATCGTGATTCTACCGCGATTGGCCAGAATATACAAGTGGAACCAGGTCCTTCCACAAATACAAACCTTCCATTCAATATCATGTTTGTTGATACACCATCCTCTGGGACATACACGTATTATTGTAAAATAATCGCAGGTGCCTATGGTGGGGGTAATTTTCTCTTTGGAGAAAGCGGTGGCCCTGTGATGATTGCCTTAGAGTTGGCGAGTGCGATTGGGCCCACTGGATTGACTGGGTCCGTAGGGAGTACAGGATCGACAGGGGCTACTGGAAACACTGGACCGACTGGGGCCACTGGAGAAACAGGGGCAACTGGACCCACTGGGTTTGGGGCTACAGGTAGTACAGGGGCTACTGGGTCCACAGGAGAGACAGGTAGTACAGGGGCTACTGGACCCACTGGATCAACTGGCCCTACAGGGGCTACTGGTAGTACTGGAGTTACTGGCAATACTGGGGCAACCGGTGTTGCTGGTCCAATTGGTCCTGGTATGGCAACGTTTGATTATATATTTAGCACAACTACAACAAACAGTAATCCTGGTTCTGGACGTTTTCGTGTAAATAACGCAACAATGTCGAGTGCAACACAAATCTATATAAATAGTACAGACGCGGCAGGGTTGGGTAATAATTTACAACCATTTTTTGCCGCAATAAATACGTATGGTAGTAATGGTCATCGTGGGTTTGTGAAAATTCAACAACGTGATGACTATACCTGGTATCAAGTCTATGAAATTGCGGATGCTACACAAACTGTTGCAGGAGTTAGTGGGTATTATACGATTACCGTTGTGAATATAAGCCCTGATGCTAATTTTGCGAATAATACACCCAGTATTCTTAGTTTTAACTTGGCAGGCCCACAAGGGGATACTGGTAATACAGGACCGACCGGCAAAACTGGAAGTACCGGTGAAACTGGTCCCACTGGTCAAACTGGGGCTACTGGAAATACAGGTGCTACAGGACCTACTGGCCTTGGAGATACTGGTATGACAGGTACTACAGGGCCGACCGGTGAAACTGGGGCCACTGGACCCACTGGACCCACTGGTGAAACTGGGGAAACAGGTCCCACTGGTCAGAGTGGTGAAACTGGGGCAACTGGTAGTACTGGCCTTACTGGGTCCACCGGTGAAACTGGTGCCACTGGTCCCACAGGAAATACAGGGGCTACTGGTAGTACTGGACCAACTGGTGAAACTGGGGCTACTGGAGCTACTGGAGCCACTGGCCCTACTGGATATACTGGAGCCTCTGGTCCTACTGGTTCGACCGGCCCTACTGGATATACTGGTCCTACCGGCCCACAAGGACCTCAAGGGATTCAAGGGCTTACAGGATCTTCTTTTACATGGCTCGGTACATGGTCTGCTGGATCTTATACAATAAATGATGTTGTAACATATGATGGAATAACGTATATAAGTGTTGCTGAATTTAATAGTTCAACCCCAGGGTCATCTGCTGACTGGGAAATTATGGTAGTTTCTGGTGCTACTGGCGATACTGGATATACTGGTTTCACAGGACAAACAGGGTCAACTGGCCCCACAGGGGCGACTGGGTTTACAGGGGCTACTGGAGCGACTGGACCTACTGGACCCACTGGAGTCACTGGGCCGACTGGATTTGGATCCACTGGCTTTACTGGGGAAACTGGTGCCACTGGATTTACAGGGGCTACTGGAGATATTGGAGCTACTGGCCCAACTGGCGTTACTGGTCCACGAGGGATTGATGGTACCGCGGAAAATACTGGTGCTACTGGTTATACAGGGTCGACTGGTCAAACTGGGCCGACTGGATTTACTGGGGAAACAGGACCTACAGGGGCCACTGGATTTACTGGAGAGACCGGCCCCACTGGCTTTACTGGGAAAACAGGAGCCACTGGCTTTACTGGGGAAACAGGAGCCACAGGTGAGACAGGGCCCACTGGATTTACTGGACCTACCGGTTTTGGAGATACTGGAGCAACTGGATTTACTGGATTTACCGGTCCTACTGGCCTTGGTATGACAGGAGCCACCGGATCAGCAGGAAGTGGTGCCATTCGCACATGGATTTATGACCTATCCAACGCCAACACAATGGGGCACGTCACTCCTGGAACAGGAAATTTCACCTTTAATGAACGTGATATCCTCGGTGTTTCTGCGGTTGATTGGTTCTTAACAATTCAGAGAAATGGTTACTTTGCGGTACGCCTAAGTATATTAGACGCTTCTGGAAATGTACATGTGATTGGGGCTTCCTCTGTTGTCAATAATAATAATGGCACCTGGACAATCTCTGGAGGTGGTATTCTCAACGACGGTACTGGTATTCTTAATGGAGCCACTGTATATGCCAGTTATCTGATTCCTGGATCACAAGGGGATGCTGGAGATACTGGTGCGACTGGATATACTGGATTCACAGGAGAGTCTGGTCCTACTGGGGAAACAGGGCCCACAGGCGAAACTGGCCCCACTGGAGCCCAAGGAGATACTGGTGAGACTGGAAGTACCGGCCCTACTGGCGAGACAGGTCCCACTGGAGCCCAAGGGGATACTGGTGAGACTGGAAGTACCGGCCCTACTGGCGAGACAGGTCCCACTGGAGAAACTGGTAGTACTGGAGCCACTGGTCCTACTGGGGCGACTGGATCAACTGGACCTACTGGAAATACCGGTAGTACTGGCCCCACTGGCCCCACTGGAAATACTGGCGCAACTGGTCCTACAGGACCCACAGGTGATACAGGCCCTACTGGTTCAACAGGATCTACTGGGGCCACAGGAAGTACAGGACCAACAGGTCAGACTGGTCAGACTGGCCCCACAGGATCATATAACAGTCTCATCCAAGAAGTCACTGCTGAACCTACAGGCCACGAAGATCGTACAAAGAGTACAATTACCTTTGATTACAGCACACGTATCTTCAGCATCAGCCCAGTTTCTGGATCCTACAATGTCTGGGTAGGAGGTACAAAATTTATTAAATCTTCTACTCTCTCTGTTACAATTCCCAATTCATCTGACCTCTATTATATCTACTTTGATTTGAGCGGTAATCTTGGTTATTCAACAACATTCTTCATTTGGGACAAACAGGCACCCACCGCCTATGTCTATTATAATTCATCGGTCCCCTCAGAGTCCATCTACTTTGACGAACGTCACGGAATTGTTATGGATTGGGCCACCCACG
>JACCDX010074321.1_pt1 | contig 15429 bp, 10 predicted proteins | sample 7449681 | NCBI WGS metagenome assembly JACCDX01 (sample SAMN15323450, study PRJNA562643) | freshwater metagenome | isolation source: river surface water | place: USA:Blue River Watershed | collected 2017-08-18 | reverse complement strand
GCGGGCGAGCGGGGGCTGCGCCTGGCGTTCAGCGTGCTGCGCCAGCGCGACGACCTGCAGCTGTCCGGCGTGGCCTGGATGGCGGTGCGCCAGGACCGGCTCTACGCGCTGGCCTACACGGCGCCGCGCCTGGCCTTCTTCGACCGGGGCCGGCCCCAGGCCGAGGCCGTGGCCGCCAGCGCGCGCATCAAGGCCTGACTCAGGCCTTCGCCCCCATCGCCAGCGCCGCGTCGCGGGACGCCGCCAGCGCCTTCGCATCCGGCCGGTCCTGCGTGGGCCAGCCCCCCAGGTGCCGCTCGGCGATGTCGGCCAGCGCGGCGATCCAGGCGGGGTGGTCGTTCAGGCAGGCGATGGCATGGAACTCCTGGCCGCCGGCGGTCAGGAAGGCCTCCTTGCCCTCCATGGCGATCTCCTCCAGGGTCTCCAGGCAGTCGCTGGTGAAGCCGGGGCAGGCCACGTCCACGCGCTTGACGCCCTGCTTCGCCAGCGCCTGCAGCGTCGGCTCGGTGTAGGGCTCCAGCCACTTGGCCTTGCCGAAGCGGGACTGGAAGCTCACCGTGTACTGCTCCTTGCGCAGGCCCAGGCGCTGCGCCAGCAGGCGGCCGGTCTTGTGGCACTCGCAGTGGTAGGGGTCGCCCGCCAGCAGCGTGCGCTCGGGCACGCCGTGGAAGCTCATGACCAGGTGGTCGGGCCGGCCATGGCCCTGCCAGTGCTGCTCGATGCGGCGGGCCAGGGCCTCGATGTACTCGGCGTCGTCGTGGTAGCGGTTGACGAAGCGCAGCTCGGGTACCAGCCGGGTGCGGGTGGTCCAGGTGTTCACCGCGTCGATCACGCTGGCGGTGGTGGTGGCCGAGTACTGCGGGTAGGCCGACAGCACCAGGATGCGCGTGGCCCCCTCGGCCTTCAGCGCGTCCAGCTGCGAGGCGATGGAGGGATTGCCGTAGCGCATGGCGTAGCGCACGCTCACGCGGTGCCCGCGCTCGCCCAGGTAGCCTTGCAGCATCGTGGCCTGGCGCTCGGTGTACACCTTCAGCGGCGAGCCCTCCTTGGTCCAGATGGTGGCGTACTTGGCGGCCGACTTGCCCGAGCGGAACGGCAGGATCACCCCGTGCAGCAGGGGCATCCACACGGCGCGGGGAATCTCCACCACGCGCGGGTCGCTGAGGAACTCGCGCAGGTAGCGCTTGACGGCCGGCGCCGTGGGGGCATCGGGCGTGCCCAGGTTGCAAAGCAGGATGCCGGTGACGGGGGCCTTGCCGTGGGTGAACGGGGGCTCTTTTTTGAAGGGAAGGACTGCGGCCATCCGCCGATTCTCGCCTGAGCGCGCCGGCCGGGTGCCGGGTCGGGATTGGCGGGGCCCGGCGCGACGCTCGCCGCAGGGTGCGGCAGGACGTTCAGCGCGGGGGGCGGCGCCCGGCGCTGAGCGTGGCCACCACGCGCTGCGCGGACATCACCGCGCCTTCCAGCGTGGCGGGGTAGGGGCCTTCGACCCAGTCGCCGCAGGCCCACAGCCCCTCGGCCACCGCAATGCCCGGGCGCTCCAGGCCGGGCACGCAGGCGAAGGTGGCGCGCTTCTCGATCACCGTGCGCACCGGCTGCACCCAGCCCCAGCCCTGGGCGCGGGCCTGGGCCACCACCTGCTGCTCCAGCGTCTCGCGCTCGCGGGGGCTGGCGCTGGCCACGAAGGCCAGCAGGCCCTCGGGCCCGCCCAGCTGCCCGCGGTCGAACACGAACTGCGCCGGCGCCTGCGGCCCCGTGGGCAGGGCCAGCATGGGCGCGGGCAGGCGCCCGCGGCCCTGGGCATAGACGGTGGCGATGGCCTCGTGGCGCAGGGCCCGCGCGCGCTCCAGCCAGGCGGGGGCCGCGATCGCGTTCTCCTGCAGCAGGTGGATGGCGGACCAGCTCGGGCAGGCCAGCACCACGGCGTCGAAGGCGTCGCCGTCCACCAGCCAGCCGGTGGGGGTCTGCGCCAGCAGCGCGACCCGGTGGCCGGTGCGCACCACGGCGCCGCGGGCGCCGAGCCAGCGCGCCGCCGCATGCGGGAACAGCTCGCCCAGCGGTGCGAACGGCAGCAGCAGGCAGGAGGGGCTCCAGCCGCCCCAGCCCGGGCCCAGCAGCGCATCGCGCAGCACCCGCAGGAACACCTGGGCGCTGGCCTGCGCGGCCGGGGTGTTGAGGGCGGCCACGCACAGCGGCTCCACCAGTTGCGCCATCACGCGCGGCGGCAGGGCCTCGCACAGGGCGGCCACGGTGAGCGAGGGCGCGCACTGGAAGCCGTCCGCCCGCCACCGCAGGCAGGCCCGCAGCAGGGACAGGCGGTCGCCCCAGCGCCAGCCGCGTGCCCGCAGGATGCCCCAGGCCGCATCCAGCGGCCGCAGACCCGCGGGCCAGCCGGGCAGGGCCAGGCCCTGGCCGGCCGCGTCACGCAGGGTCAGCGGCAGGGCGCGCAGCACCTGCCGGGGCTCCACGCCCACCGCCTGCATCAGGGACAGCGTCTGCCGGTAGGCGCCGATCAGGATGTGCTGGCCGTTGTCCACCACGGTGGCCTGGCCGTCGGGCAGTTCCAGCACCAGCGAGCGCGCCCGCCCGCCCAGGGTGCGGGCCGACTCGAACACGCTGGCGTGGTGGCCGGCGCGCATGGCCTCCACCGCCACGGCCAGGCCGGCCCAGCCCGCGCCCACCACCGCCAGCCGCAGGCCGTGGCGCGCGGCCCGGCCTGCGGACGCCGCGGGGGCCGCTGCCGGGGAGAGGGGGGTGTCAGATCCGCCCAAGGGCTTGCACCTTCCAGGCGAGCCAGAGCTTGCGCAGGGGCGTGAGGCTGATGCGCTGGTGCAGCACCTGGAAGCCTTCGTCCTCGATCTCGCGCAGCAGCGTGCGGTAGATGCTCGCCATCATCAGGCCGGGTTTCTGGCTGCGGCGGTCGGCCGCCGGCAGCAGGGCCAGGGCCTCGTCGTACAGCGCATGGGCGCGTTGCGCCTGGAACCGCATCAGCGCGGTGAAGCGCTCGGAATACTGGCGCTTGGTGATCTCGTGCGCCTTCACGTCGAACTGCTGCAGCTCGCTGATCGGCAGGTAGATGCGCCCGCGCATCGCGTCCTCGCCCACGTCGCGGATGATGTTCGTCAGCTGGAAGGCCAGGCCCAGCTTGTGGGCGTACCCGGTGGTGGCGTCCTGGGTCTGGCCGAAGATGCGCGCCGCCACCTCGCCCACGATGCCGGCCACCAGGTGGCAATAGCGCTCCAGGGCGGCGAAGTCCAGGTAGCGGGTCTGCGCCAGGTCCATCTCGCAGCCCTCGATCACAGCCTGCAGCTGGCGCTGCTCGATGCCGAACTCGGCGGTCCAGGGCATCAGTGCCTGCATCACCGGGTGGGTGGGCGTGCCCGCGTAGGCCTGGGCCACCTCCTTGCGCCACCAGGCCAGCTTGACCGCGGCCACGCCGGGGTCGCTCACCTCGTCGACCACGTCGTCCACCTCGCGGCAGAAGGCGTAGAAGGCCGTGATCGCGGCGCGCCGGGGCGCCGGCAGGAACAGGAAGGCGTAGTAGAAGCTGCTGCCCGAGGAGGCGGCTTTCTCCTGGACGTAATGCGCGGGCGTCGTCGTCATGCGCGCGATTGTCCCATCGCGGCGCGTGCGCCCGCGGCCATGCGCAGGCAGCGCCAGAAGATCACGGGGGCATCGGCCGCGCCGATGCGCGGGCGCCGGGTGAAGCTGCGAAAGCCGTCGCCCTCGATCTTGTCCAGGATGCGCAGCCCGCCCTGGACCACGGCGCGCAGTTCCCAGCCCGCCCTCCCCGGCACGCGCAGGGCGATGCCCGCGCCGCGCAGCATCAGCGCCCGGGCCCAGTCCACCTCGGCGGCCAGCAGGCTGGCGGCGGCGGGGTGGCCGGCCCAGGTGGCGGGTTGCGCCGGGTCCAGTCCGTGCGCGCGCAGGTCGGCGGCCGGCAGGTAGTAGCGCCGGCGGGGGATGTCCACGCCCAGGTCCTGCCAGAAGTTGATCAACTGCAGCGCCGTGCACACGTCGTCGCTCAAGGCCAGCGCGCGCGCCTCGTCGATCCCGTACAGGTGCAGCATCAGCCGCCCCACGGGGTTGGCCGAGCGGGCGCAGTAGTCCACCAGCTCGGCGCGGTCGGCATAGACCCGGCCGTCGCGCGTGGCGGCCACGTCCTGCGCGAAGGCCGACAGCAGGTCACGCAGCGGCTGCAGCGGCAGCCGGTGGCTGGCCATCGCCACCGCCAGGCCGGCGAACACACGTTGCCAGCGCGGGGATACGGGCCGGCCCTCGGCGCAGGCGTCCAGGTCGGCCCGGTAGGCGGCCAGGTCCGCCAGGCGCTGGGCGGGGGAGGCGTCGCCCTCGTCCGCCAGGTCGTCGGCCGTGCGGGCGAAGTGGTAGATCGCGGCCACCGCCGGCCGCAGGCGCGGCGGGCACAGCCACGACGCCACCGGGAAGTTCTCGTAGTGGCGCACCGGCTCGGGTGCGGCAACGGGGGAAGCGGTCACGAAAGCCTTGGTGTGGGTCGGGGTTGTCATTGTGCTTGACAGGCCTTCAAGCCAGCCATTAGATTACTAACCAGTCAGTCATTAAGCGTTGGTTGACGCCGCACACCGGCCCGTCAACGATGTTCCCCCCTGCAGCCTGCGAGCCCTCCATGTCACGTCGCGCTCCGTTACTCCTGTCCTGCCTGGCGGCCTGTGCCGCCCTGGTCCTCACTGCCTGTGGCAAGCCGCCTGCCGCCCCCGAACCCGTGCGCGCCGTGAAGGTGCTGACCGTGGGCGCGGGCACGGCCAGCGCCGGGCTGGAGTTCTCCGCCGAGGTGCGGGCGCAGGTCGAGGCGCGCCTGGGCTTCCGGGTGGCGGGCAAGATCGCGCAGCGCCAGGCCGAACTGGGCCAGCGCGTGAAGGCCGGCCAGGTGCTGGCGCAGCTGGACCCGCAGGACTACCAGCTCGCGGCCGATGCCGCCCGGGCCCAGGTGGCCGCGGCGCAGACCCAACGGGACCTGGCGGCGGCCGATTACAAGCGCTTCAAGTCCCTCAAGGAGCAGGATTTCATCAGCGGCGCCGAGCTCGAGCGCCGCGAGGCCAACCTCAAGGCGGCCCAGGCGCAGCTGGACCAGGCCCAGGCGCAGCTGGCGGCCCAGGGCAACCAGGCCGGCTACACCCGGCTGGTCGCGCCGGCCGGCGGCGTGGTCACTGCGGTCGAGGCCGAGCCCGGGCAGGTGGTGGCCGCCGGCACGCCGGTGGTGCGCCTGGCGCAGGACGGCCCGCGCGATGCCGTGTTCACCGTGCCCGAGGACCGCGTGGCCCTGGTGCGCCCCGGCTCCGAGGTGCGGGTCAAGGGCTGGTCCGACGACCGCACCGTCACCGGCCGCGTGCGCGAGGTGGCGGCCAGCGCCGACCCGGTCACCCGCACCTTCCTGGTCAAGGTGGGCCTGCCCGCCGACGCGCCCTGGGCCCTGGGCGCCACCCTCAGCGTGGCGCCCCAGGCCCTGGCTCGCCACGACGCGCAGGTGATCAAGCTGCCCACCAGCGCGCTGCGCCAGATGGCCGACGGCACCTCGGTGTGGGTGGTGGACAAGGCCACCATGACCGTCAAGGCCCAGCCCGTGAAGGTGGCCACGGCCGACGGCAACGAGGCCGTCATCGCCTCCGGCCTGCAGCCGGGCCTGCTGGTGGTCTCCGCCGGCGTGCACGTACTCTCGCCGGGCGAGAAGGTCACGCTGTGGCAGGAGAAGAAATGAGCGGCGGGCAGCACGCGGCCGCCGACCAGCCCAAGGCCGGCTTCAACCTCTCCCGCTGGGCGCTGGAGCACCCGGCGCTCACGCGCTACCTGATGGTGGCCCTGATGGTGCTGGGCTTCGCCGCCTACTTCCAGCTGGGTCAGGACGAGGACCCGCCCTTCACCTTCCGCGCGATGGTGGTGCGCACCTACTGGCCCGGCGCCACCGCGCAGCAGGTCGCCGAGCAGGTGACGGACAAGCTCGAGCGCACCCTGCAGGAGGTGCCGTACTCGGACATCATCCGCAGCTACTCCAAGCCCGGCGAGTCCCAGATCATCCTGCAGATCAAGGACTCCTCGCGCCCGGGCGAGGTGCCCAACATCTGGTACACCGTGCGCAAGAAGGTGGGCGACATGCGGCTCACCCTGCCGCAGGGCGTGCAGGGCCCGTTCTTCAACGACGAGTTCGGCGACGTGTACGGCGTGATCTACGCCCTGGAGGCCGACGCCGGCTTCAGCTATGCCGAGGTCAAGGACTTCGCCGACAACGTCCGCCAGCAGCTGCTTCGTGTGCCCGACGTGGCCAAGGTGGAACTCTTCGGCGCGCAGGACGAGAAGCTGTTCGTCGAGATCTCCCAGAAGCGGCTGTCGCAGCTGGGCCTGGACATGAACCAGGTCATCGCGCAGCTGGGGCAGCAGAACGCGGTGGAGTCCGCCGGCGTGGTGCAGACCCCGGTGGACGCCGTGCAGCTGCGCGTGGGCGGCCAGTTCTCGAAGGTCGAGGAGCTGGCGGCCATGCCGATCCGCGGCGCCACGGGCGGGCAGCTGCGCCTGGCCGACATCGCCGAGATCCGGCGCGGCTACGTGGACCCGCCGCTGGTGAAGGTGCGCCACCAGGGCAAGGACGTGATCGCCGTGGGCGTGTCCATGGCCAAGGGCGGGGACATCATCCGCCTGGGGCGGGCGCTCCAGGCGGCCACCGCCCGCATCGGCCAGGGCCTGCCGGCCGGCGTGCGCCTGGTGCAGGTGCAGGACCAGCCCGCCGCCGTCTCCGCCTCGGTCGGCGAATTCGTGAAGGTGCTGGTCGAGGCCATCGTCATCGTGCTGGCCGTGAGCTTCCTGTCCCTGGGCATGCACAAGCACCCGGACGCGAAGTACCGCCCGCTGTGGCGGCGTTATTACGTGGACATGCGACCGGGCCTGGTGGTGGCCATCACCATCCCGCTGGTGCTGGCCATGACCTTCCTGGCCATGAGCTACTGGGGCATCGGCCTGCACAAGATCTCGCTGGGCTCGCTGATCATCGCGCTGGGGCTGCTGGTGGACGACGCCATCATTGCCGTGGAGATGATGGTGCGCAAGATGGAGGAGGGCTACGACAAGTTCCGCGCCGCCACCTTCGCCTACGAGATCACCGCCATGCCCATGCTCACGGGCACGCTGATCACCGCCACCGGCTTCCTGCCGATCGGCATGGCCCGGTCCACGGTGGGCGAGTACACCTTCGCCATCTTCGCGGTGACGGTGGTGGCCCTGGTCCTGAGCTGGATCGTCTCGGTGTACTTCGTACCCTACCTGGGCAACGTGCTGCTCAAGGCCAAGCCCGTCTCGGCGGAGCACCACGAGCACTTCGACACGCCGTTCTACCGGCGCTTCCGGCAAGCGGTGAACTGGTGCGTGGCGCACCGCTGGATCACCATCGGCCTGACCCTCCTCACCTTCGTGGGGGGCATCGCCGGCATGGGCAAGGTGCAGCAGCAGTTCTTCCCCGACTCCAGCCGTCCCGAGATCCTGGTGGACCTGTGGTCGCCCGAGGGCACGCCGTTCGCGGCCAACGAGGCGGTGGCGCGGCGCGTGGAGCAGCGGCTGATGCAGGAGCCGGGCGTGGCCTCCGTGAGCACCTGGGTGGGCTCGGGCGTGCCGCGCTTCTACCTGCCGCTGGACCAGGTGTTCCCGCAGACCAACGTGTCGCAGCTGATCGTGCTGCCCCAGGACCTGAAGGTGCGCGAGTCCCTGCGCAGGAAGCTGCCGCAGCTGCTGGCCACCGAGTTCCCCGAGGTGCGGGGCCGCGTGAAGCTGCTGCCCAATGGCCCGCCGGTGCCGTACCCGGTCATGTTCCGCGTCCTCGGCCCGGACCCGGCGGTGCTGCGCCAGCGCGCCGACGAGGTGGCCGCGGCCCTGCGCGCCAGCCCCAACACCCGGGGCGTCAACGACAACTGGCACGAGCAGGTCAAGGTGATCCGCCTGGAGGTGGACCAGGCCAAGGCCCGCGCCCTGGGCGTGTCCAGCCAGTCCATCGCGCAGGCGGCGCGCATCAACTTCAGCGGCGCCACCATCGGCCAGTACCGCGAGGGCGACAAGCTGATCGACATCGTGCTGCGCCAGCCGCGGGCCGAGCGCGACGCCATCACCGACATCGCCAACGTCTACCTGCCCACGGCCACGGGCCGGGCCATCCCGCTCACGCAGATCGCCAAGCCGGTGTTCGCGTGGGAGCCGGGCGTGATGTGGCGCGAGGGCCGCGAGTACGCGATCACGGTGCAGGCGGACACGGCCGAGGGGCTGCAGGGCGCCACGGTCACGAACGAGGTGCTGCCGGCGCTGCGCAAGCTGGAGGCCGGCTGGGCCCCGGGCTACCGCCTCCAGGTGGCCGGCTCGGTGGAGGAAAGCAGCAAGGGCTCGTCCTCCATTTCCGCCGGCGTGCCGCTGATGCTGTTCATCACCTTCACGCTGCTGATGCTGCAGCTGCAAAGCTTCAGCCGCGCCGTGCTGGTGTTCCTCACCGGGCCCATGGGCATTGCCGGCGTGGCGATGGCGCTGCTGGCGCTGGACCGGCCGTTCGGCTTCGTGGCCCTGCTGGGGGTGATCGCCCTCATGGGCATGATCCAGCGCAACTCGGTGATCCTGATCGACCAGATCGAGCAGGACCGCGCGCAGGGCGTGCCGGCCTGGGACGCCATCGTCGAGTCGGCGGTGCGCCGGCTGCGGCCCATCGTGCTGACGGCGGCGGCTGCCGTGCTGGCGATGATCCCGCTGTCCCGCTCGGTGTTCTGGGGGCCGATGGCGGTGGCCATCATGGGCGGGCTGGTGGTGGCGACGGCGCTGACGCTGCTGGCGTTGCCGGCCATGTATGCGGCGTGGTTCCGCGTCAGGCGCGAAACGCCGGCCTGAGGCGCGGCTAGAATACGCGCCGGACCGGAATGAAAAACGGGCGGTCAGGTGAACCTGGCGGCCCGTTTTGTTTTCCCGGGCGGTTCCGCAACGGAATCCCCGAACAGCGCGGGTGGCGAAATTGGTAGACGCACCAGGTTTAGGTCCTGACGCCCGCAAGGGTGTGGGGGTTCGAGTCCCCCCCCGCGCACCATCCAAAACCAAGCAGGATCGATGACCCGCCTGATGGGATTGTCGACAGATGCGCCGGCCCCGAGAGAAATCTTCCCGGGCGAGCGGGTGCTCGGCGTCGATCAGATGGCCGGTTGCCTCAAGCGTGAGTTCATTTCGCGGCTTCTGCCGGCAGACCCAGCCGTTGCAGCTGGTGGGCGGCCATGCGCGCCACCTCGCGCAGCACGAGTTGGGCTGTGGCGGGATCAGCGGCGCCTGCCGGTGTGGCCCCCAGGAGTTCAGCGGCCCGCCACAGGCCCAGGGTCAGGCATGCCGAGCGCAGGCTTTCCAGTTGCAGTTGGGGGGCAGTGTCATCCGGGGAAGGCGCGATGCCTTCGGCGGCGGAGCTCGCCTGGTCGCGAAGCGACTGGAGCAACCCGCCCAGGGTGTTGGTGTCCTGGTGAAGGCGCATGCGGGTCGCGCCTGGTGCCTCCGCATGCCGCAGGACGGCTGCGCGCAGCACGCGTTGCAGGGTGCCCAGGGTATCGGCTGCGACGAAAGGCTTGACGATGTAGCCTGCGGCACCGCGCTGCATGGCGGCCAGGACGGTTTCCCGGTCCGCCGTCCCTGTGATCAGGACGACAGGCAGGTCATTGAGGATGGGATGCGCCCGGACGCGATCCATCAGTTCCAGTCCACCCAGCCGGGGCATTCCCAGGTCGCTGCAGCAGGCCTGCGGGCGGAGCCCGTCCTCCAGCATCTGCCAGGCCGCCTGGCCGTCTGGAGCTTGCACCACTTCCACGCCAGGGATGTGGCGAAGCACCCCCGCGAGGGTCGAGCGTGAAATCAGGTCGTCGTCGACGACCAGGACCTGGGTGCCAGAGGGAAGGGAGCTCATTCCCCGGTTTTCGGCAAGGAACGGCCAGGGTTAAGCCCGAGGGGATGTGCCCCACCCCGTCCGGGTTCATCGATTTGGCCGCAACGGTGATTGGCGCTGCGGGCAACTTCGTGGCGTGCTGGGCGCCCACGCGCATCGCCACGCGGATGGGAGTCGATTTCTTCAGCGTTTCCATGGCGAGGACAGCAGGTCGCACCCCGCACGATCCATGTCCGGGCGTGTGAACTTGTCGGGACGCGCCGGCGATCACCGTCAGTGCGCTCCTCGCGGCCAGGTCAGCGGCTTTCGGCCATCCTGCGGGAAACCGTCCTGAGGACCTGGGCGAGTTCCTCGATCTGCACGGGTTTGGCCAGGTGGCCGTCCATGCCGGCGGACTGCGTGCGGGCAATGTCCTCGGCGAAGGCCTTGCCTGTCAGGGCGTAGACGGGCGTGGCGGCCCGCACGCCAACCAGGGCGCGGATTCGCCGCGTGGCTTCCAGCCCATCGAGGTTGGGCATGTCCAGGTCCATCAGCACCAGGTCCGGCGTGGTGGTGGACAGCATCTCCAGGGCCTGGACCCCGTCCGCTGCCTCGGTCACATGGTGGCCGCGCTTTTCCAGCAGCGCGCGCAGCACCATGCGGTTGATGGGGAAGTCATCGACCACCAGCACCGACAGAGGACGCTCTGCCTCGTCCGGCTGTTTGAGGTTCTCGCGCTCGCCGGTATCCGTGGCTTGCGCCACCTCGAAGGTGGCCTGAACGGTGAAGGTGGTGCCCTGGCCATAGTCCGACTCGACGCAGATGGTCCCGCCCATCTTGTGGACCAGCCCCTGCACGATGGCCAGGCCCAGGCCGGTACCGCCGTACTGGCCGGCCGTGGACCGGGAGGCCTGCTCGAAGCGCTCGAAGATCCGGCCCATTTGTTCCTCGGTCATGCCCACGCCGGTGTCGCGCACTGTGAAGCGCACCTGCATTTGCTGGCGGCCATCCCCAGCAACGGGCGCAGCGGCCACGGCCAGGTCCAGTCTGACCCCGCCGACGGCTGTGAACTTGAATGCATTGGACAGCAGGTTCTGCAGGATCTGGCGCAGTCGCACCGGGTCGCCGACCAGGGGCGGTACGCCGCCGGGCATGCCGTAGTTGAAGTCGAGGCCGCGCTGCACGGCGACGACCTGGAAGATGCTGGCACAACTTTCGACCACTTGTTCCAGCACGAAGGGCTGGGGGTCGAGGTCGAACTTGCCCGACTCGATCTTGGCGACGTCCAGCACGTCGTTGAGGATGCGCGTGAGCGTCTGGCCGGTCTCGCGCATGTGCCGTGCCTGGCGGCGCTGCTCCGGGTCGGCCAGCCCCTCCTCCAGCACCTGGGAGAAGCCCAGGATGGCGTTGAGGGGCGTGCGCAGCTCGTGGCTCATGGTCGCCAGGAAGTCGCTCTTGGCCTGGTTGGCGCGCTCGGCTTCCTCCAGTGCACGGGCCAGGTCGTCGCGTTGCTGCGCCAGTTCGCGCTGCTGCGCCAGCTCGCGCTCGCGCAGCAGCAGGACGTTGACGATCGCGTCCGCCAGGCCCGAGAGGAAGCGCCGTTCGTGCGGCAACAGCCGTCCGGGCCGTGGGTCGAGCAGGCAGATCGTGCCGATGCGCTCGCCCGTCGGCATCGTGAGCGGAACGCCGGCGTAATGCATCAGGCCCAGCGGTCCGGTGACGGCCGGGTGCGCGCTGAAACGTTCATCGAGGCTGGCATCCTCGATCTCGAAGATGCCGTCTCCTTCGATGGTGTAGGCACAGAACGCACCGCTGCGCGGAATGCTCATGCCTTGCGGCATCCCCACCCCGGATTTAATGAAGATCCGGTGGCGGTCTACCAGGTTGAGCAAGGAGAGTGACATGCCGGTGACGCTGCAGGCCAGCTGCGTGAAGGCATCGAGCACCGGCTCGGCACCCGTGTCCAACAGGTCCAGGCCTTCGAGGCGGCAGGCGCGCTGTTCCTCATCGGGCACAAGCGTGTTCTCGTTCATGGGGTGGTCCTTGGGTGGGTCGCGGACGCGAGCACGCGCACGAGTTCGTCCAGTTGCACGGGTTTGGCCAGGTGGCCGTTCATCCCGGCCTGGCGGGAGCGTTCAATATCCTCGGCGAAGGCCTTGCCGGTCAACGCGAACACGGGGGTGGCCGCCAGGGTGTCATCGGGCATCGCGCGGATGCGGCGCGAGGCTTCCAGTCCGTCGAGGTGGGGCATGTCCAGGTCCATCAGCACCAGATCGGGGTGGCCGGCAGCCACCTTGTCCAGGGCGACGACGCCGTCCTCCGCCTCGGTCACGCGATGGCCCCGCTTTTCCAGCAAGGCCCTCAGGACGGCGCGGTTGACGGGGAAATCGTCGACCACCAGCACGTGGAGGGGGGCCTCCATCGGTCCCGGCGATGCCGCGTGGGTGGCCGCCGCGTCGCTGGCCGCCAGCCTGAAGGGCAGGTCCAAGGTGAAGCGCGTGCCTGCCCCCGGGGTCGAGTCCACCGCCACCGTCCCCTCCATTTTCTCGACCAGGGCCTTGACGATGGCCAGGCCCAGCCCGGTGCCGCCGAATTGGCCCGCCGTTTCGCGCGAGCCCTGCTCGAATCGCTGGAACAGCCGCGACATCTGTTCGGGCGTCATGCCCAGCCCGGTGTCCTGGACCTCGATGCGCAGGTCCAGGGTAGACCTGCCCTGGGCCCGTGGCGCGATGGGGCCGGCCGTCAACCGCAGGCTCACCGAACCGCTGGAGGTGAACTTGAAGGCGTTGGACAGCAGGTTGTGGAGGATCTGGCGCAGGCGCACGGGATCCCCGACCAGCCGGGGCAAGCCGGGGGGCAGCTGGATGTCGAAGGCGATGTTCTTGTCGTTGCCGACCACCCGGAAGATGCTGGCGCAACTGTCGAACACCTGCTCCACGGAGAAGGGGCGGGGATCGAGGTCGAACTTGCCCGACTCGATCTTGGCGATGTCCAGCACGTCGTTGAGGATCCGGGTGAGGGTCTCGCTGGTCTCGCGCACGTAGCGGGCCTGTGTGCGCTGGACCGGGTCGGCAAGGCTGCCCTCCAGCACCTGCGCGAAGCCCAGGATGGCGTTGAGCGGCGTGCGCAGCTCGTGGCTCATGGTGGCCAGGAAGTCGCTCTTGGCCCGGTTGGCACGTTCGGCCTCGGTGCGGGCCCGCATGAGGTCCGAGACGTCCAGGGCGATGATGTCGAACAGCCGCTCGCCGTCCTCGTCGCGTCGCACCATCGTGCCTTGCAAGGTCCGTTCGGCACCGTCGGCGCCGCGCATGCGCAGTGTCGTGGTCAGCGTCGCGATTTCCCCGCGCGCCAGGCGGTCCAGGCCTTCCCCCAGCGTGGCCAGGTCCTGCGGGTTCGCATGCCGGCCCCAGGCGCCGAAATCGGCCCTGAGCTCGTCGGCCGTCACGCCGAGGTAGCGCTCGCAGCCCTCGCTCACGAAATGGAAACGGGGGGACTCCCGGTCCGCCACCACGGTTGCCAGGACCCCGGGCACGCGCGATCCCACGGTACGGAAGCTGTGGCGCATTTCCTCCAGGTTGCGTCGCACGACGGCCTCCTTCTGCTCCAGTCGGTCGACCAGGCGCAGGATGGCATGGTTGAGTTCATGGAACTCCTGCGGCGAGCGGCGGGGCAATTCGGGGGGGCGCTGGCCCTCGCGCAGCTGGGCGATGCGGCCGACGAACTCCCGCAGCGGCCGGCTCCACAGGCTGGCAGCGGCCCAGGTCAGGAGGCAGATGAGCGCCACGGCCACCGCCACCGCCACCAGCATGTCCTGGAGTTCCTGTCGATCCGTCGCCGTCATGGCGTCGGCCGGCGCACGCACCAGCGTGACCCATCCCAGACCGCCGTAGGTGCCCGGGCTCGGGTTCGGCGCGTAGCCCGTCACGTAGGCCTTGCCGTCCGGCCAGGTTTCCACCAGCCATCCGCTGTCGCCGGCGCGGGCGCGTTCGATCGCCTGCAAGGACAGCGGCTTGTCCATGCCCGGGTCATGGCCCAGCCGCGGGCGGTTGTCGGGCCCCAGCAGCCAGATGCTGCCCTGATGGGGCAAGGTGGCATTGGCGGTGTGCAGGCGATCGCGCAGCCAGGGCCACGACAGGTGGGCGGCCAGCACCCCCACGGGGCGGCCATCCGCCTCCTTCAGGGGCAGGGCGATGTCGATGAATCGCCAGGGCTCGCCATTGGGCAGGGGCGGCAGGGCCTTTTGCAGCAGCATCGCCTCATGCAGGTCGCCATGGTAGAGGCCCCGGCTGCCGCCCAGGAACCAGTCGCGGCGGCTCACGTCGGCGCCCTGGGCCATGCCGCCGGAGCCGTCGGTGATGCGGCCATCGGTGCCCGCCAGGCCGATCCAGCTGTAGCCCGCATCCAGCTGCCTGGCCGTGTCCAGCCAGCGGCGCAGCCGCGCGGGGTCGCTCCACACGCGGGTGTCCTGCGCCATCGCGGCCAGGGTGACCATTTGCGCCGTGGCATCGGTCAGGTTGCGTTCGATGATGGTCGCAGCCACCTTCGCGCTGCCGGCCGCCAGCGCACCGGCCTCATCCCGGTCGGAATGGATCATCGTGCGGGCCAGTGCCCAGGCCCCCAGTGCGCCGAGCACAGTGGCCAGCAGGAGGGCGGCCAGGATGGAGATTCCCCGCAGGCCGAGGCGCGTGAAAGTGGACATGAAAGTTCGCAGCAGGGCTGTCTGATGAGCTTCGGCCGAGGATAGACGCCCGGAACCCCTAGAATGTTGCCGGATTGTCACAATAACGAATCAGACCGGCACCTTGATCGGATCCGGCACTTGCCATGCACATCGCCCTGCTCGAAGACGACGCTGCGCAACTCGGACTGTTCAAGATCTACCTGGAGTCAGGTGGCCACACCTGCGATGGTTTCGAGACCAGCAAGGCCTTCGCCGAAGGCCTGCGCCGTTCCCGCTATGACCTCCTGGTCGTTGACTGGATCCTGCCCGACGGGCGCGGCGACATGGTGATCCAGATGGTGCGCAAGGACATGGCCTGGGATGTCCCCATCATCGTGCTGACGGCCAGTGACGACGAGGCCAACGTGGTGATGGCCTTGCGGGGGGGCGCGGACGACTACATCGTCAAGCCGCCCAAGCCGATGGCGCTGCTGGCGCGCGTGGAGGCCCTCCTGCGCCGCGCCCGCGTCAATGCGCCGGCGGCGGTGCACCTCGGCGGCTACGACATCGACGCGCAGGCCCGCACCATCGCCGTCAAGGGCGACCCCGTCGAGCTCACGCAGAAGGAATTCGACCTCGCGGTGCACCTGTTCCACAACACCGGCAAGCTGCTCTCGCGCGTCAAGCTGCTCGAGCAGGTCTGGGGCATCCAGGCGGATGTCGATACCCGCACCGTCGACACCCATGTCAGCCGCATCCGCCGAAAGCTGCGGATCGAGCCCGAGAACGGGTTCAAGCTGACGCCGATCTACGGTTTCGGCTACCGGCTCGAGCGCGTCGAGGCGTCTGCCGCCAACGCCTCGTAGGCCTGGCGCAGGGC
>JACCDX010348157.1_pt1 | contig 15436 bp, 12 predicted proteins | sample 7449681 | NCBI WGS metagenome assembly JACCDX01 (sample SAMN15323450, study PRJNA562643) | freshwater metagenome | isolation source: river surface water | place: USA:Blue River Watershed | collected 2017-08-18 | reverse complement strand
GCTGCGCTGGCTGCAGGGCCAGGCGCTGGCGCACTACCGTGACCGTCTGGCGCACTTCAGTGCGGCCATGGGCGTGCAGATGAAGACGCTGAAACTGTCATCGGCCCGCACGCGCTGGGGCAGCGCCAGCGTCGACGGCACCATCCGCCTGCATTGGCGCCTGATCCATTTCAGCCCCAGCGTGATCGACTATGTGGTGGCCCATGAGCTGGCGCACCTGCGCGAGATGAACCACAGCCCGCGCTTCTGGGACGTGGTGCGCTCGGTCATGCCCGAGTTCGACGCCGCGCGTGATCACCTGCGGCATGCGGTGATCCCGGACTGATCAGCCCGGTACCGTAAACCGCCACACCCCGTCATCGTCCTGATCCCGCCTGAGCTGCCCGCGCAGCCACAGGTGGTTCAGGTGCGCCACCGATTCGCCCATGGCGAAGGTGGTCTGGTGCAAATCCAGCTTGCGGGTGAACAGCACGGGCAGCAGGTCAGCAGCCGTTTGCGGCCGCTGGGCGCACGCGGCCATCACATCGGCCAGACGGTCGCGGTGGTGGGCGTGCAGCGCGGCCACGCGGTTGCGGATGCCGACAAACGGATGCCCGTGCGAGGGCAGCACCAGCGTGTCGTCGGGCAAGGCCAAGAAGCGGTCGATGGACTGCAGGAACAGCCCCAGCGCATCGGCCTCGGGCTCCAGATCGGTCACGCTCACATTGGTTGAAATCTTGGGCAGCAGCATGTCGCCCGAGATCAGCCCCCGGTCGTCGTCGCTGTACAGCGCCATGTGCTCGGGGCTGTGGCCGTAGCCGGCGATGCAGCGCCACGTGCGCGCACCGATGCGCAACACCTGCCCATCCATCAGCCGGCGGTAGCTCGGTGGCAAGGTGGGCACCAGCGTCGAGAAGTAGTCGATGCGGCCTCGAATCTGCGCCAGGTCTTGCGGATCCACCAGCCCGTGGCTTTCGAAGAAGTCGGCCGCACGCGGGCCACCGTAGCCTGTCGTGGCGCTGCGGGCCACGGTGGCGCCGAAGTGGTCGCCCAGGCTCATCCACAGCCGGGCAGGGGCCTCGGCTGCGCTGTAGCTGTCGATCAGCCACTGCGCATTGCCCACGTGGTCGGGGTGCATGTGGGTCACCAACATGCGCTGCAGGGGGGCGCCGGCCAAAGGGCCAGTCCAGGCTTGGCGCCACAGCTCGCGCAAGGCATCGCTGCCGATGCCGCCGTCCACCACCGTCCAGCCGGGCGTGCCGTCCAGGGCATCGTCCAGCACCCACAGGTTGATGTGGTTGAGCGCGAAGGGCAGGGGCATGCGCACCCAGTGCAGGCCCTCACGCAGGGTCATCAGGCTGCCCGCAGCGGGCAGGGCGTCACCCCAGGGGTACTGGGGCAAGGCGATGGGCGTTTGGCTCATCGGGCCATTGTGCCCGGCTGGGGCGTTCGGCGCAGAACGTGGGGGCTCTGCGCGTGATCATGGTCTCGCCAGGCGGTGTTGACTACACTAGCCACATGGATAGCCTTGACGACTTGTTCGAAAGCAACCGCGCCTGGGCGCGGAACACCGAAGCCCGCACCCCGGGCTTTTTCTCACGCTTGCAGCAACAGCAAAGCCCACAGTACCTGTGGATCGGCTGCGCCGACAGCCGGGTGCCGGCCAATGAAATCCTGGGCCTGCTCCCAGGTGAGTTGTTCGTGCACCGCAATGTGGCCAACGTCGTGGTGCACTCCGACCTCAATTGCTTGTCGGTGATGGAGTTCGCCATCGACTCGCTCAAGGTCAAGCACATCATGGTGGTGGGGCACTACGGCTGCAGCGGTGTGCGCGCGGCCATGGACAACCTGCGCATCGGCATCGCCGACAACTGGCTGCGCCATGTGCAAGACGTGCGCAACCAGCACCGCGAGTGGCTCTACACCATCGCCGATCCCCAGGCCCGCCACGACGCCTTGTGCGAGCTCAATGTGCTGGAGCAGTGCGTCAACGTCTGCAACACCACCGTGGTGCAAGACGCCTGGATGCGCGGCCAGCCCGTGACCGTGCAGGGCTGGGTCTACGGCTTGCATAATGGTCTGATCAAGGACCTGTGCATCACGGCCGACCACGCCGATGCGCTTGAGGCCGGCTACCAGACGGCGCTGAACGCACTGAAGTCGCGCCACACCCCGGCCTGAGCCAGGCGGACGCGCGCACGTTTCCTGCAACGCAACCTGCCCGGGCGTGGCACCCGCCAGTTGGTGCCCGCCATCAACTTCTGGGACCACGATGTTTCCGCAACAGCTCACCGACCCACGGGTCTTTGAAATCGCCAAGGCCTTGCTGGACGGCTTTGACCGCCACTACAAGATTTTCAGCGAGACCTCGGCCGACTCGAAAAAGCGCTTCGAGCTGGCCGACTGGCACGGGCAGCAGCTGGCTCAGCGGGTGCGCATCGAGTTCTACGACCTGCGGGTGGACGAAGCCGTCGAGCGCCTGGAGCAGGATTACGACGCCGCCAACCTGCCCATGGAGGTCTGGCAGCAAATCAAGTTGTTCTACATCGGTCTGCTGACTGGCCACCGGCAGCCTGAGCTGGCCGAGACTTTCTTCAACTCGGTCACCATCAAGATCCTGCACCGGCAGTATTACAAGAACGATTTCATCTTCGTGCGCCCGGCGGTGTCCACCGAGTACATCGAAGACGATGACGGCGGCGAGACCACCTTCCGCGCCTATTACCCCACGCGCGACAACCTGCGCGACATGCTCAAGACCGTGGTCGAGAGCTATGGCCTGTCCAGCCCGTTTGACAACCTGGATCGCGACATCGGCTACGTCTACGACGCGCTGATCGAGCAGGTGGGCAATGTGCGCTTGCGCACCAATTTCCAGATCCAGGTGCTGTCCTCCCTGTTCTACCGCAACAAGGGCGCGTACATCGTTGGCAAGGTGATCAATGGCTTCCGCAGCCTGCCGTTTGCCATCCCCATCCTGCACAACAGCAAGAAGACGCTCTACATCGACGCCGCGCTGTTTGGTGAAGACGACCTGCTGGCCCTGTTCAGCTTTGCGCGCGCCTACTTCATGGTCGACATGAAGGTGCCGTCCGCTTACGTGCAGTTTTTGCGCACGCTGATGCCGCGCAAGCCGCGCGCTGAGCTCTACAGCGCCATCGGCCTGCAAAAGCACGGCAAGAACCTGTTCTACCGCGACTTCCTCTTCCACCTGCGCCATTCCAGCGACAAGTTCCGCATCGCGCCCGGCATCAAGGGCATGGTCATGCTGGTGTTCGACCTGCCGTCCTACCCCTTCGTGTTCAAGGTGATCAAGGACTACTTCCCGCCGCAGAAGGAGACCACGCGCGAGATGATCATGGGCAAGTACCAGCTCGTGAAGCAGCACGACCGCGTGGGCCGCATGGCCGACTCGCTGGAGTTCACCAACGTGGCCTTCCCGCGCGAGCGCTTTGACGAAGAGCTGATCGCCGAGATCCTGAAGTTCGCACCCAGCGTGATGGAGGAAGACGAGGGCGGCAAGGTGCTCATCCTCAAGCACCTCTACATCGAGCGCCGCATGGTGCCGCTCAACATCTACATCCAGGAGGCGCAGGGCGAGTCACTGGAGCACGCGGTGATCGAGTACGGCAACGCGCTGAAGGACCTGGTGGCCGCCAACATCTTCCCCGGCGACATGCTGTGGAAGAACTTCGGCGTCACGCGCAACGGCAAGGTCGTGTTCTACGACTACGACGAGATCGAGTACATCACCGACTGCAACTTCCGCCGCGTGCCCGAGCCGCGCAACGAGGAAGACGAGATGTCGGGCGAGATCTGGTATTCGGTGGGGCCGCACGACGTGTTCCCCGAAACCTTTGGCCCTTTCCTGCTGGGAGATCCGCGCGTGCGGGCCATCTTCATGAAGCACCATGCCGATCTGTTGGAGCCCGAGTACTGGCAGTCGCACAAGGAACGCATCCAGGCGGGCTACGTGCACGACGTGTTCCCCTATGACCGGGCGCGCCGCTTCAGCGTGATCCACAATCTCAACGCGCCAGTTGATGCGCGCGCAGATGCCCCGGTGGACGAGCCGGTTGACGTGCGCCCGCTGGGGCGCAACGTGCACGACCAGGGTGAACTCACCGGATTCAAGAGCGAGTCTGACGGGGGCTGACGGGGGGGGCTGACGCCCCAGTGCGTCGCGGCTGGCTCGGGCTCAGGCCCAGTCGGTTGGACGCAGCACAGGCTGCTCAGCTGCCTTTGGTGGCGGTGGGCGCCTCAGGCACCTTCACGTCCTTCAGGTAAGCACTGTCGGGGAAGCTGGCCTTGAGCACGCGGCGGGCGTCGTCGCGCAGGTCCATCAGGCCCAGTTGCTCGTAACTCTGCGACATGATCCACAGGGCTTCTTCGATGGCCGGCGACTGCTGGTAGTCTTTCACAGCCTGCTGGGCGCGGTTGGCCGCAGCCAGGTAGGCACCCCGGCGCAGGTAGTAGGCAGCCACCCGCACCTCGCCTGCGGCCAGGGTGTTGACGATGTGGTTCATGCGCAGGCGAGCGTCGGCGCTGTACTTCGACTTGGGGAAGCGGTCGATCAGTTGGCGGAAGGACTCGTAAGCGTCTTTTGACGCTTGCTGGTCGCGCTCGGCCAGGTTCTGGTTGGCCCAGCGGCCGAACAGCCCCAGGTCGTCGTTGAAGTTCACCAGGCCCTGCAGGTACAAGGCGTAGTCCAGCGCCGGGCTGGTGGGGTGCAGGCGGATGAAGCGGTCGAGTTTGGCCAGCGACTGCGCCTTCTCGCCCGTCTTGTAATAGGCATAGGCCAGATCGATCTGAGCCTGCTGCGCCAACAAGGTGCCAGCTGCGCGCGATTCGACCTTCTCCAGCTTTTTGATTGCCGTTTCGAAGTTGCCGTCGTTCGCGTCGTCCTTGGCGTCTGCGTACAATTTGTCCGGGCTGATCTTGCCGTAGTCATTCTTGGGCGACGAGCCGCAGGCGCTCAGCGCAGCCACGCCCAGCACCATCCACATCATCCACCAGGCCTTCGAGGCCCTTTGCCAGCCCGTCATGGCCGTTTTGTTCGCAAGGTTCTGCAGGTTCACGTTCGTTCCGGCTCCAGGAGGCCGCCAAGGTTTGGCGACTGCCCCTGTGCACATCCAGAGTCAGGCCCGCAGTATAGAAGCTCGGGGGTGGCTGTGAGCCGTCGCCCTGCGCCCCTGAACGAGCCTGATGACCTGAACGAGGTCGACGACGACCTGTTGGCCGAAGTTTCACCAGTTGCGCCTGGCTCGATGGGTGAGTTGGTCGACAAGGTGGCCTCGGTTGAGGTCGCGCAGCACGGCCTGCGGCTGGACGTGGTGTGCGCGGCGCTGGCTCCGGAGTTTTCGCGCAGCCACATCAAGCAGCTGATCGAAGAGGGCTTGCTGACCGTGGATGGCAAGGTCGTCGACACCCCGTCGCGCAAGGCCCAGTTGGGCCAGGCCCTGATCCTGCGCCTGCGGCCCACCGCGCAAAGCATGGCCTTCCAGCCTGAGGCCATGGACCTGCCCATCGTCTTCGAAGACGAGCACCTGCTGGTGGTCAACAAGCCTGTGGGCATGGTGGTGCACCCGGCTGCTGGCAACTGGAGCGGCACCTTGATGAACGGCCTGCTCGCCCACCATGCGGGGGCAGCGGCCTTGCCGCGTGCGGGCATCGTGCACCGGCTCGACAAGGACACCAGCGGCCTGATGGTGGTGGGCAAGACACTGGTGGCCGTGACGGCGCTCAGCCGCGCCATCGCCGCGCGCGAGGTCAGCCGGCAATACCAGGCCCTGGTGCACGGGCAGGTGCTGGACAACCTGAGCATCGATGCCCCCTTGGCGCGCGATCCGGTCACCCGGGTGAAGATGGCGGTGCTCGCTTCTGGCAAGCCAGCGCGCACCGACGTGCAGCGTGTGGCCCAGGGCACCTGGACGACGGAAGCCGGTGTGGTTCGGCCGGTCAGCGGGGTCTGGTGCACGCTGCACACGGGGCGCACCCACCAGATCCGCGTGCACCTGAGCAGCCGCAAGCACCCCTTGCTGGGCGATGCCATGTACGGCGGTCAGCCCGCATTGGGCCTCTCGCGCCAGGCCCTGCACGCTGCCCGCCTGGCGCTGACCCACCCGGTCTCAGGGGTGAGGCAGGTGTTTCTGGCGCCCTTGCCGCCAGACATGGCACAGGCCTGGTCCCTCCTTGAGGTGGTGGCTGAGCCGCGCTTGAAAGACTGATGCATAATGCAGCGTCTGCCCCACGGGGCGGCGCCGCGAGGACGCGTCGCCTGCCACCGCCGGCCGGACTGGCCCGAACAGGGCAAACGTGAAGAAGCCGAGGACGCTTGAGAAAGCGCACCAGGCCCCCAACCGGTCTTTTTGACATCCGCCCCAGGCGATCGGCAATTGGCCATCGCCCGTGTAGGCCCCCAAAACATACCCGCCCGTCTTCGGGCCCGTAGCACCATGCCAGCGTGCGGCCCCTGCGCAGTCAGGCCCGCCCCCTGAACCGATTGTTGTGATGGAAGTCCTCAATCCGCAGGATGCCCGGCGCATCCTGGAAGCCGCCTTGCTGAGCGCGGACCGTCCCATGACGGTGCGCGACATGCGCCAATTGTTCGACGGCACGCTGTCGACCGATGGCGTCATGACGCTGTTGGCGGAGCTGGTCGAGGCCTGGCGCGAGCGGGGCGTGAACCTGCGCGAGCTGGCCTCGGGCTGGCGCTTCCAGACCACCGACGACGTGCAGCCCTACCTGGATCGCCTGAACCCTGAAAAGCCGCCCAAGTACTCGCGAGCCACCATGGAAACGCTGGCCATCGTGGCTTACAAGCAGCCGGTGACGCGCGGCGACATCGAAGACATCCGTGGCGTCACGGTGAGCTCGCAGATCGTCAAGCAACTCGAAGACCGGGGCTGGATCGAGGTGATCGGCCACCGTGAGGCCCCAGGGCGGCCAGCCTTGTTCGCCACCACCCGCCAGTTCCTGGACGACATGGGCCTGTCTTCGCTGAGCCAGTTGCCCACGCTGGACGGTTTGCCCATCAGCCAGGCCCTGTTGCCGGGGCTAGGTGACCTGCCGCCCGAAGAGGGCTCGCCCGCCGATGCCGCGTCGGCCGATGACCAGACGCCGTCGCTGCTGGACGAGGCCCCTGACGCCGTGGCCCTGGCGGCGGCCCTCCCTGAATCTGAACCCGAATCCGGATCTGAATCCGACCAGGCGGCGCCCGCCGCCCCCAACGCTCCCGATGCCCATGAACAATGACCAAATGCCCCAGCCGGACGTGAACCCGGAAGCCGGCCTGCCCGAGGGCGAGGCCAAGCCCAAGCGCACGCGCCGCACCAAGGCGCAGATCGAGGCCGATCAGGCTGCGGCCGCAGCGGCTGAGGCAGCGGGCGAGGCCCCGGCGAAGCCGGCGCGACGTCGCAAGGTGGCCGAGCCGGTGGCTGACTTGGCGTCCGATGTGGCTGCTCAGTCGGCTGCGTCTGCCGATGACGCCGCCGAGGCGGTCGCCGCAGCGCCGGCCAAGCGCGCGCCGCGCAAGCGTGCCGCCAAGGTGGTGGATGCTGCGTTGGAAGCTGCCGAAGCGCCTGCATCGAGCACGCAGGCTGCAGAGCAAGAGCCGGCCGCCCATGGCGTGCTGACGCTGGGCCCAGCCGTCGAGGCCGAGCCGCAAGCCGCGGCAGCGCCCGAAGGCGAAGGCGCAGCGCAAGCAGAGGGCGAGCGCCCCCGCCGTGGCCGTGACCGCGATCGCCAGCGTGGTGAGCGCGGCGATCGGGGTGAGCGCAGGGGGGGGCGCCCAGAGCGCCAGCCCCGCGTGGTGTCGGCCGAAGGTGATGAAGCAGGTGCAGAGGGTGCCGAAGGCGCAGATCGTGCCGAGGGTGCTGAAGGTGCTGAAGGCCCGGACGGCGAATTCCGCGCCAGCCGTCGCGCCGCGATGGCCGCCGAGCAGGCCAACGAGGTGTTTGCCGAACTGCTGTCGGGTGATTTCGACAAGGTGCACGAGGAAGAGGCTGAGGCCGAAGCCCAGGGCGAAGGCGGCGCTTACAAGCGCGTGCTGCGTCCCGAGCCGGATGCGCCCAAGTTGCAGAAGGTGCTGGCCCAGTCGGGTGTGGGTTCGCGCCGGGACATCGAGCAGATGATCCAGGACGGCCGCATCGAGGTGAACGACCAGGTCGCCCACATCGGCCAGCGCGTGTCCTTTGGTGACCGCATCAAGGTGGCCGGCAAGCCCATCAAGGTGCGCATCCAGCCGCCGCCGGCCCGCATCCTGGCCTACCACAAGCCCACCGGCGAAGTGGTGACCCATGACGACCCGCAGGGCCGTCCGACCGTGTTCCGCCGCCTGCCGCGCCTGGCGCACGGCAAGTGGATGTCGGTCGGTCGCCTCGACCTCAACACCGAAGGCCTGCTGCTGTTCACCAATTCGGGTGAGTTGGCCAACCAGCTGATGCACCCGCGATTCGGCGTGGAGCGCGAGTACGCCGTGCGCGTGCTGGGTTCGCTCGACGAAGGCAACCGCAACAAGCTGCTGACTGGCGTCGAGATCGATGGTCAGGCTGCCAATTTCATCTCGATCAGCAACGGTCAAGGCGAAGGCGTCAACCAGTGGTACCGCGTGGTGATCACCGAAGGCCGCAACCGTGAAGTGCGCAAGCTCTTCGACGCCGTGGGGCTGACCGTCAACCGCCTGATCCGCGTGCGCTACGGCGCCATCGTGCTGCCGCACGGCCTCAAGCGTGGCGTGTGGGCCGAGTTGGGTGAGTCTGACGTGCGCGCGGTCAAGGCCCTCACGGGCATGGATCGCCCCGAGTTCCAGCGTGGCCAAGGCAAGGGCCAAGGCCAGCAAGGCAAGGGCCAGCACCAGCAGCAACAAGGCTTCAAGGGCAAGGGCGGCAAGGGTGGTCAGGGCCAGCAAGGCCAGGGCCAAGGTCAGCAGCGCCAATACGGCCCGCAAGGCCAGGGGCAAGGCGGGCAAGGGCAGGGCGGTCAAGGCCGTCCGCCGCGTCAGCAGGGCCAGCAAGGTGGTGGCTCGGGTGAGCGCGCGCCGCGTCCGCACGAGGAAGACGACATCGACCACATCGGCTACATCCCGAACCCGCTGGAGCAGACCTTCGACCGCCGCTTTGCCAAGGGCTCGAAGAAGATCACCTCTGGTTTCGGTCGACCCGACCACGATTTCGATCGCGCCCCGCAAGGCGGCAAGCAAAAGGGCCCCAAGCAGCCCGATCCGATGCAGACCTCGGTGGGCTACATCGGTGCTGATGCCTACTTTGGCAACAAGTCGGGTGGCGGTGGCCGCCGAGGTGGTGGCGGTGGCGGCGGTGGCCGCGGCCGTCGCTGATCACGGCTGCTCACCTTGCTACACACGCAATACACAACCGCGCGCTACAATGCGCGGTTTTGTTGTTCCTGCTGAGGAATGGCGCCGGGGGGACCTGGCGCGCCAGCCAGGATCAGATCCTCCGGATACCCCGGGATACTTTTAGAAGGAGCCAACATGGCCATCGAACGCACCCTGTCCATCATCAAGCCTGATGCCGTCGCCAAGAACGTGATCGGCCAAATCGTTGCCCGCTTCGAAGGCGCTGGCCTGAAGGTCGCCGCTGCCAAGCTGGTGCAACTGTCGCGCGGCGAAGCCGAGCAGTTCTACGCTGTGCACGCTGCCCGTCCTTTCTTCAAGGACCTGGTCGACTTCATGATCTCGGGCCCCGTGTTCATCCAAGTGCTGGAAGGCGAAGGCGCCATCCTGAAGAACCGCGACCTGATGGGCGCCACCGATCCCAAGAAGGCTGCTCCGGGCACCATCCGCGCCGATTTCGCCGAGTCGATCGACGCCAACGCCGTGCACGGCTCTGACGCCCCCGAAACCGCCGCTGTGGAAGTTGCCTTCTTCTTCCCCGGCCTGAACGTGTACAACCGCGGCTGATCGCGGCTTTCTGATCCAGGAAGTACACACCATGAGCGCCGTCAACCTGCTGGATTTCGATCTGGATGGCCTGGCGGCGTTTTGCGAGCAGCTGGGTGAAAAGCGCTTCCGCGCCACCCAGTTGTTCCGCTGGATCCATCAAAAGGGTGCTGCCCAGTTCGACGACATGTCGGACCTGGCCAAGTCCCTGCGCGCCAAGCTGCAAGGCAAGGCGAGCATCACCGGTTTGCCGGTGATCAGCGAGCACGTCTCGTCCGACGGCACGATCAAGTGGCTGTTCGACGTGGGCGGTGGCAACGCGGTCGAGAGCGTGTTCATCCCCGAGGATGACCGCGGCACGCTGTGCGTGTCCTCGCAGGCCGGTTGCGCCGTGGGTTGCCGCTTCTGTTCCACCGGTCACCAGGGCTTCAGCCGCAACCTCAGCACGGGCGAAATCCTCGCGCAGCTCTGGTTTGCCGAGCACAGCCTGCGCAAGCGTTTCAACACCACCGAGCGCATCATCAGCAACGTCGTGATGATGGGCATGGGTGAGCCGCTGCAGAACTACAACGCGTTGGTGCCCGCGCTCAAGGTCATGCTCGATGACCACGGCTATGGCCTGTCGCGCCGCCGTGTCACGGTGTCCACCTCCGGGGTGGTGCCGATGATCGAGCGCCTGCAGGCCGACTGCCCGGTGGCCCTGGCGGTGTCGCTGCATGCGCCCAATGACTCCTTGCGCGATGAGCTGGTGCCCATCAACCGCAATTACCCCATCGATGAGTTGCTGTCGGCCTGCCAGGCTTACCTGCAGCACGCCCCGCGCGACTTCATCACCTTCGAATACTGCATGCTCGACGGCGTCAACGACACCGATGCGCATGCCGATGAGTTGATCGCCCTGGTCAAGGGCCGCATCCACTGCAAGTTCAACCTCATCCCCTTCAACCCCTTCCCGCAAAGCGGCCTCAAGCGGTCCAGCAACGAGCGTGTGCAGGCGTTTGCGCGCAGGCTCGCAGCGGCCGACATCGTCACCACGGTGCGCAAGACCCGCGGGGATGACATCGATGCCGCGTGCGGCCAGCTCGCCGGCGAAGTGCAAGACCGCACCAATGCCCAGGCCCGCATGTTGCGCCAACCTGTGGTGGTGAAGCTCGAGCCCCGTGCGGGAAAGTCGGTCAGCGGATCTGAAGGCTGACGCGTGTCCGTGACAGCTCGCCGTACACTCGCAGGCTGGGCGCTGCAAGGGCTGGCGCCAGCACTACTGGAGAACCTTGGGATGAACTGGCGTCTGCTCGGAACCCGGGCTGTGTGGGTTCTGTTCGCAACCGCTGTGTGCGCACTCCACCTGGGTGGCTGTGCGAGCGGTGGTCCTGGTGGCTCGGGCAACTGGCGCGCCAACCCCGCAGCGGCCAGCCGCAACGACATCGCCACCGCCTCGGACGATTCCGAGGTGCGCAAGCGTGCGCGCATCCGCCTGGAGTTGGCGGCCACCTACTTTGGGCAAGGTCAGTACACCACAGCCCTCGACGAGGTCAAGCAGACCCTGGCCATCGACCCCAGCTTGACGGCCGGCGTCGAGATGCGTGCCTTGATTTACGACGCCATGGGTGACCAGTCCCGCGCCGACGAATCATTCCGACAGGCGCTCGCCATGGAGCCCGGTAACGCCAGCGTGCTGCACAACTACGCGTGGTCGCAGTGCCGTCGCAAGGCCTACGACCGTGCCGATGCCTTGTTCGACCAAGCCGTCAAGGTGCCGCTGGCGCCCACCGTGCCGCAGTCCTGGCTCGCGCGGGGTGTCTGTCAGGTGCAATCAGGCAAATGGGCCGAGGCCGAGGTCAGCCTGAACCGCGCTTACGAGCTGGATCCGGGCAACCCGGCCGCTGGCTACAACCTGGCCAATGTGCTCTTCCACCGTGGCGAGTTCGAGCGCGCCCGCTACCATGCACGCCGCGTGAACATGGTGCCGGCGCAGGTGAATGCCGAGTCGTTGTGGCTGGCCGCTCGCATCGAGCACAAGCTGGGCAACACGGCCGGTCGAGATGAGTTTGGCGCCCAGTTGCGCGCCCGCTTTGTGGGCAGCCGGGAGGCCACTTTGTTTGAACTGGGACGCTTTGATGATTGAAGGCGCCAACGACAACCTGGGGCGCTTGTTCAACGCGCCCGACGCCGGTGCACAAGGGCCCGGTGACCGCATCCGCCTGGCCCGCGAGGCACAGCGCATCCCCATCGAGGTCATGGCGGCCAACATCAAGGTCTCGGTGGCCAAACTGCAGGCGCTGGAGGATGGGCGATTTGCCGAACTGCCAGACGCCAACTTCACCCGCGCACTGGCCATGACCCTCTGTCGTGCGCTGAAGATTGAGCCTGCCGAAGTGCTGGCGGGTTTGCCTGCGGCCCGACTCTCGACCCTGGTGGCGGAGACCCCTTCGCTCAATCAACCGTTCAAGCAATCGCGTTCGGGTGTGCGCTTGTTTGACAGCTCGGTCGACTGGGCTGCATTCCTGCGTCCACAATGGCTGGCGCCCTTGGGGCTGCTGGTGGCGGCCGTGGTGCTGTATGCCGTGCCCGGCTCGGCCGAGTGGCCCAGCAAAGTCGGCGCCTGGTTTGCCGTGCAGCCCAATGCAGCCGCTGAGCCCGCCGAGGCGTCCGCCTCTGGGGTTGGTGAGCCCGAGTTGCCCGTGGCCACAGGCATCCCCGAAGACTTGGCCAGCGCACCGGCCGCCAGCGCACCTGTGGCTGCTGCCGCCTCGGCCGCGTCGACCGTGTCAGGTGGTGTGCCCACGCTTCAATTGGACCCAGCCTCGGCCAGCCGCACAGGATCCGAAGCGGTGGTCCTGCCCCCCGTGGCCAGTTCCATGGCGTCCGCACCGACGGCTGTCGCCCAACCCACGCCCAGTGTCCCGGCGCTGGGCAATGCCGTGGTCAACCTGCGCGCCAGTGAGGCCAGTTGGATCGAGGTGCGCGATGGCGAGGGCAAGCGTGTGCTCAGCCGCCTGTTGCAGCGCGACGAATCCCTCGACCTGTCGGCCCAGCCTCCGCTGTCGCTTCGCGTGGGCAATGCCAAGGGCGTGAGCCTGAGCTACAAGGGGCAGCCCATGGACCTCGAGCCCTACACGCGCAACAACGTCGCGCGTTTCGAATTGAAATGAGCCTCCAACACTGCACCCTCATCGACGTCGCCAACCCGGCGCCCCGCCGCTCGCTGCAGGCCCGCGTGGTCTGGGGTGACCGCGTGGTCACCATCGGCGGCGATGCGCCCGTGCGCATCCAGTCGATGACCAACACCGACACCGTCGATGTCATCGGCACCGCCATCCAGGTCAAGGAGCTGGCCTTGGCCGGCTCCGAGATGGTGCGCATCACCGTCAACACGCCCGAAGCTGCCGAGGCCGTGCCGCACATCCGCGAGCAGCTCGACCGCATGGGCATCGATGTGCCGCTGGTGGGCGATTTCCACTACAACGGCCACCGCCTCCTCACCGATCACCCGGCCTGCGCCGAGGCCCTCTCGAAGTACCGCATCAACCCCGGCAACGTGGGCAAGGGCGACAAGAAAGATCGCCAGTTTGCCCAGATGATCGAGGCCGCCATGCGCTTCAACAAACCTGTGCGCATCGGTGTCAACTGGGGCAGCCTGGACCAAGAGCTGCTGGCGTCCATGATGGACGAGAACGCCGCCACGGCCGATCCCTGGTCGGCCCAGCAGGTCATGTACCAGGCCTTGATCAGCTCGGCCATCAACAGCGCCAAGCTGGCTGTTGAGCTGGGCATGGCGCCTGAACAGGTCATCCTGTCGTGCAAGGTCAGTGGTGTGCAAGACCTCATCAGCGTCTACCGGGGCTTGGCCGCGCGTTGTAATCACCCGCTGCACCTGGGTCTGACCGAAGCCGGCATGGGCACCAAGGGCACGGTGGCCTCGGCCGCGGCCCTGTCCATCCTCTTGCAAGAGGGCATTGGCGACACCATCCGCGTGTCGCTCACGCCGCAGCCGGGCGAGAGCCGCACGCAAGAGGTGCTCGTGGCGGCTGAGGTGCTGCAGGCCTTGGGCTTGCGCACCTTCGTGCCCAGCGTCACCGCCTGCCCGGGTTGTGGCCGCACCACCAGCACCACCTTCCAGGAGTTGGCCAAGCAGATCGACGATCACCTGCGCGCGCAGATGCCCGTGTGGCGCCACCAATATCCGGGCGTCGAAGGGCTCAAGGTGGCCGTCATGGGCTGCATCGTCAACGGCCCGGGCGAGAGCAAGCACGCCGACATCGGCATCAGCCTGCCCGGCACGGGCGAGTCGCCTGCCGCGCCCGTTTTCATCGATGGCGAGAAGGCCTTGACGCTGCGCGGCGACGGCATCGCCACCGAGTTCATGGCCCTGGTGCAGCAGTACATCGAACGCCGATTCGGTCAGGCCCAGGCCTGATCCATCGGCACCTCACACGCATCCACAAGAACAAGACCATGGCTGAAAAGCTCACCGCCATCAAAGGCATGAACGACATCCTGCCGCCAGACTCGGCGCGCTGGGAATGGCTGGAAGACAAGGTGCGCTCCCTGATGCGCCGCTACGGCTTCCAGAACATGCGCACCCCCATCGTTGAGCCCACGGCCCTGTTCGTGCGTGGCCTGGGCGAGGTGACCGACATCGTCGAAAAGGAGATGTACTCCTTTGAAGACAGCCTCAACGGCGACAAGCTCACCCTGCGCCCCGAAGGCACGGCCGGCTCGGTGCGCGCCATCAACGAGCACAACTTCTTGTACGAGGGCGGCAAGCGCCTCTACTACATCGGCCCGATGTTCCGCCACGAGCGCCCGCAAAAAGGCCGCTACCGCCAGTTTCACCAGGTGGGCGCCGAGGTGCTGGGCTTTGCCGGGCCCGATGTGGATGCCGAAGTCATCCTGATGACGGCCGCCCTGTGGCGCGACCTGGGCCTCAACGTGGGCACCGATGTCAAGCTGCAGCTCAACAGCCTGGGCCAGCCCGAAGAGCGCAAAGCCCACCGCGAAGCCCTGATCCAGCACCTGGAGGCCCATGCCGATTTGCTGGACGAAGACGGCAAGCGCCGCCTGCACAGCAACCCGCTGCGCATCCTCGACACCAAGAATCCAGCCATGCAGGCGGTGGTCGAATCGGCGCCCAAGCTGCTCGACTTCCTGGGCGAAGCCTCGCTGGCGCACTTCCAGGCCGTGCAGGCCGTGTTGATGGTCACGGGCATTCCCTTTGAGGTGAACACCCGCCTGGTGCGCGGCATGGACTACTACAACCTCACCGTCTTCGAGTGGGTGACCGAGCGCCTGGGTTCGCAAGGCACGGTGTGTGGGGGCGGCCGCTACGATGGCCTGATCGAGCAGTTGGGCGGCAAGTCCAACCCGGCCGTGGGCTGGGGCTTGGGCATGGAGCGCCTGCTGCTTTTGCTCGACGAAGTGGGCGCCATCCCGGCGGCCCCCGTGCCCGATGCCTACGCCGTGGTCTTTGCCGGCACGCCGCTGACCACCGTGATGACCATCCTGGAAGCGCTGCGCGCTCAAGGCGTCAACGTGGTGCTCAACCCCGCTGGCAAGGAT
>JACCDX010937342.1_pt1 | contig 15440 bp, 13 predicted proteins | sample 7449681 | NCBI WGS metagenome assembly JACCDX01 (sample SAMN15323450, study PRJNA562643) | freshwater metagenome | isolation source: river surface water | place: USA:Blue River Watershed | collected 2017-08-18 | reverse complement strand
GTGGATGTAATTGTGGGTTTTAATGTTGCCTGCAAATTATAGCAACAGTTTGCCAATTATTTAGATTAGTTCCAAAGTTTCTGCGTAACTTTGCGAAAATTTTATTGATAATATGTCAAATTCAACATACATTCCTTACAAAGTAAAAGATATTTCCTTGGCTGAATGGGGCCGTAAAGAAATAAAAATGGCAGAAGCAGAAATGCCAGGGCTAATGGCATTGCGTGCCGAATATGGTGAGTCAAAGCCATTGAAAGGTGCTAGAATTGCAGGTTGCTTGCACATGACCATCCAAACTGCAGTTTTAATAGAAACCTTGGTTGCATTGGGCGCTGAAGTAACATGGAGCTCATGCAATATTTTTTCAACTCAAGATCATGCTGCTGCCGCAATTGCCGCTGCAGGTATTCAAGTGTATGCTTGGAAAGGTCAAACTGCTGAAGAATTTGATTGGTGTATCGAACAAACTTTGTTTTTTGGTGAGGGACAGGAACCTTTGAACATGATTTTAGATGACGGTGGTGATTTAACCAATATGGTATTGGATGTTTATCCTCATTTGGCTGCTGGAATCAAAGGTATCTCAGAAGAAACAACTACAGGTGTACACCGTTTGTATGAGCGTGTTGCAAAAGGTACATTGCCTTTACCTGCAATTAACGTAAATGACAGCGTAACAAAGAGTAAATTTGATAACAAATACGGTTGCAAAGAGAGTTTGGTTGACGCAATTCGTCGTGCTACCGACATCATGATGGCTGGTAAAGTGGCTGTTGTTTGTGGTTACGGTGACGTAGGAAAAGGTTCTGCAGACAGTTTGCGTGGATCTGGTGCACGTGTAATTGTAACAGAAATTGACCCTATTTGTGCGTTACAAGCTGCAATGGATGGATATCAAGTGCTAACACTTGAAAATGCAATTCCTCAAGCTAGCATCGTTGTGACTGCAACTGGTAACTGCAACATTGTAACTGAGAAGCATTTCAGAATGATGAATGATAAAACCATCGTTTGTAACATTGGTCACTTCGATAACGAAATTGACATGGCTTGGTTGAATGGTACTTTTGGAAATACCAAATACACCATCAAACCACAAGTAGATGTTTACAACGTTAACGGCAACGAGATTATCGTATTGGCAGAAGGACGTTTGGTGAATTTGGGTTGTGCAATGGGACATCCAAGTTTCGTGATGAGCAACAGTTTCACAAATCAAACTTTGGCTCAATTGGAACTTTGGAACAATGCCAGCAACTACGAAAACAAAGTTTATGTGTTGCCTAAGCATTTAGATGAAAAAGTAGCGCGTTTGCATTTGGCTCAAATTGGAGTTCAATTAACCGAATTGACTACTGAACAAGCTGATTACATTGGTGTGAAAGTTCAAGGTCCTTTCAAAATGGATCACTACAGATATTAATCTGATTATAAAATTGATAATGAAAAGCCCCGGAAACGGGGCTTTTTTATTGTTTACGAGTATAAACCTCATACCAACCAAAAGAGTCCAATTCAAAATATTGCTTCCTGAGTTTCGTGTGACTCATCGGATAAGCAAAGTTTGCCCCTTTAAATTGTCCCTCACCAATTTTATGAACTCTAGGATTTGCGTTTATCGATTTCAATTCTGCCGAATCAATAAACGAAAACGTTGTGGTTCTATTTGAACCGTTTTTATAAGCACTTCGCACGAAAGTCTCATATGGAATTGCCCAATTTACCCTGTAATCTTCTGGTGAGAAAGATTCAGACACGGTTAAAAATTTTCCAGGTCCTGCCAATTGAATTGCCTTGTCTAATTTCTTCATTCGGTTTCGATAAAATTCTCCTTCTGATGCCCGGTAAAAAACACCAAGTAAACAAATGAAAACAATGATAGCAAAGGGCCATTTTTTAGTCATAGAGGCTGAATTTTGGAGAATCAATATCCAAAAACCCATGATGATCATCGGGGCAAAGCTCTTTTGCATCATCAGATAACTGTCGCCCTTTCGGTATACATACACAATAAATAAAGTGGCCACAACCAAGACCAGTATTTGTCCGATTTTTTTGAGGGACGTTTTCCCGATTGCCAATGATGTGGTTATGAGAAGGATAAATGGCAATAGCCAATTTTTTAATGAGGACACAAAATATTCGAATCCCCACGAATTGAAAAACCCAACTTGATTGGTTTCTCCAATATGTTCAATTATGCCCTGCTCATATTCACTGTTTTTGAATACAAATACTTTCAGGGTTACAATTGAAACAAACGTAGCCATATTGGCCCACAACAAACTACTTTTCGTATGTTGAATGATCAATAGTATAAACAGTAAAGCAATTGCAGGTAGAATTCCTGGATGTGAAAAAAACGCAAGAATGAGAAAAATTAGGGAAATTTTTTTCTCAAGAATGAGAAAATATGAAAATACAAGAGCAAGAAGTAACGCCGTGATCATTTCCGAAATTCCAAGGAAAAAGAAGTCAGGACCGGTTCCCAGTATTATGATTGCTGGCCCCCATGACCATAGGCTATTTTGGGTTCTTTTATAAAAATAGATTGTCAGGAGTAGTCCCCAAATGATATTACCCATTGATATCCCCCAAACAACAAAAGAGATCGGTAATGATAAAAACGAAGCTAAATATCCGAGCCAAAGGATAAAAGGAACGATAAAGCGACCGTGCTCAACAGTGTTTTGTAGGTTTAAAACTTTGAAAAGTGCATAAGCGCTATCTTGATACAGGACACGTTCCCAACAGAAAACACTGCCAATTCCAATGATTAAAATCCACACTCCCCAAAGAATCAAATTTTGAGAGAAGCGTGGAAAAATCATGATATTCAAGTTGTTAAGATGCCAATTCTTCTTCCTCCATTGCGCTTTCGGAAGCTGCAACTTCGAGGTCATTTTTCTCAACGAGTAGATTGTCGATAATAAATTCCTGGCGTTCAGGAGTATTTTTACCCATATAATAATTGAGAAGTTTTTCGATGCTTGCTTCTTCTTTCAGGATAACGGGTTCTAAACGGATGTCCGGACCAATAAATCTTCCAAATTCATCTGGCGAAATTTCACCCAATCCTTTGAATCGTGTGATTTCAGGACGAACTCCTAATTTTGCTATGGCATTTACGCGCTCTTTATCACTGAAACAATAAATGGTTTCTTTTTTGTTTCGAACGCGGAACAGCGGTGTTTGCAAGATGTATAAATGTCCATTTCTCACCAAGTCTGGAAAGAATTGGAGGAAAAATGTCATCATGAGCAAGCGAATGTGCATTCCGTCAACATCGGCGTCAGTGGCCAATACAATTTTATTGTATCTTAAATTTTCCAAAGATTCCTCGATGTCTAAAGCATGTTGAAGCAAGTTGAATTCTTCATTTTCATACACCACTTTTTTCTTCAAGCCGTAGCAATTCAATGGTTTACCACGCAAACTGAAAACAGCCTGTAAATCTGGATTTCGACTCTTGGTAATGCTACCGCTCGCTGAATCTCCCTCTGTGATAAACAGTGTGGTTTCATAACGTATTTCTTTCTTTTCATCGGTGAAATGAACCCTGCAATCTCTGAGTTTTTTGTTGTGTAAATTGGCGCGTTTTGCTCTTTCTTTTGCCAATTTTTGAACCCCAGCCATGTCTTTTCTCTCTCTCTCATTTTGAAGGATTTTTTTAACAAGTGCATCAGCAGTCTGAGGATTTTTGTGCAGGTAATCATCTACATGTTTTTTAATGAATTCGAGCACGGCAGTTTTGAGGGACACTCCGTCGGGACTCATTTCTGTGCTTCCCAATTTTGTTTTGGTTTGACTCTCAAATACTGGTTCCATCACACGAACGCTAATTGCGGCGGTAATGGAAGAACGAATATCGGCGGCATCAAATTCTTTTTTGTAAAAATCCCGGATGGTTCTAACAAAAGCTTCTCGAAATGCAGCCAAATGGGTTCCCCCTTGGGTGGTATATTGTCCATTAACAAAAGAATAATATTCCTCTCCATAAGCATCTGTATGGGTAAACGCCAATTCCATGTCCTCGGTTTTTACATGCACTACCGGATACAAGGCACTTTCTGTTGGTACTTTTGTTTCCAACAGGTCTAATAAACCCCTTCTTGCGGCGTAGGAATCGCCGTTGTATTTTATGGTTAATGCACTGTTGAGGTAGGTGTAGTTTTTAATTTGATCGCGGATATATTCTTGAATGAAGCGGTAGTTTTTGAACACCGATGCATCTGGTTCAAACGCGATGAAGGTTCCATTTGTTTCGTTCGTGTCGGTTTCGGGTGAGTCAACAACAAGTTCGCCACATTTGAATTCTGCTTTTTTTGTTCTGCCATCTCTAAAACTCTGAACCACAAAATATGAACTTAGAGCATTTACAGCCTTGGTACCAACCCCATTTAAACCAACTGATTTTTGGAATGCTTTACTGTCGTATTTACCCCCTGTGTTGATTTTAGATACACAATCAATCACTTTACCCAATGGGATACCACGTCCAAAGTCTCTAATTTGAACACGTTTGTCGTCGATATTGATTTCGATTTTTTTACCATTTCCCATCACGTGTTCATCAATACTATTGTCGATGATTTCTTTGATCAGCACGTAAATACCATCATCTACGGAAGTTCCATCACCCAATTTACCGATGTACATCCCTGGACGAAGGCGAATATGTTCCTTCCAATCGAGACTTCGAATTTCGTCTTCGGTATATTGTGGTTTTTGAATTTCTTCATTGCTCATACTTGCAATAATAATTTTACTTATTCAAAAGCTAAACTTAAGTTTTTCACAATTGCCAAAATGTGCGGAAAGCTTTAGTTTTGTAGCATGAAAATAACAAAAATAACAATGCTTCTTGGAGTTTTGACGGTGTTCGCATTTGGGTGTAAGTCTAAGATTGATAGAGCATTGGAATTGATAACTCCGTATGAGAAATATTTTATGGGTTCCAAAGTGGTATTGGATAGTATTCCAATGGGTTTGGAGTCGAAATTGTCTGCGTTTAGCAAAGAATTCAAACAATATTCAAAGTCGCCTCAGTATTTGTTTGCTGCGGCTTATATCGCTGAGAAGCGCGGAAAAATAAGGGAGGCAGCTGATTTTTCGGCCATGTATGTAGATGAATATCCAAATGAAAAAAAGCACAGAATGGAGAGCGCAATGGTAGCGGCTCATTATTTTGAGAACATGCAGAAATTTGATTTAGCCTTAAAATATTACGATATTCTTACAAAGGAATTTTCGACTCATGAAATAGGAAAGCAAGCCAAGTTTACAGCTGAGATGATTCGAAAAGGTGCTGTTACACCCGAGCAGCAGCTTCAGATGATGCTCGAACGAGCGAGTAAAGATTCGGTTGGCAAATGATTAATAGGGCGAAATGTAGTTGCCGTCTGTTTTTTTCTTTTTCTTTTTAAAATCACCTCGTTTCCACGCTTCGAAAAATTGCATCCAAGCAACTGGACTGAGATAGTTTTGAGGTGGTGCCTGTTTGTAATAATACAATTGACTGGCTCTTGTTTGGGCCAATAGCGACTGTGACGAAGTGGCATCTGCTGGACGCATTTTTAACTCTTCCTTAAGCGCCTCTGTTTCCAAATTTTTCCTTGCTCTTTCATATGCGTCGTCTGGAATGTCTCTTGTTACAAATTCATGATTGAAAAGCGTTTTCAGTGGAAGCGCTCGAATGAATATGGCTGGAATATTGATTGTGTCTTGAGACATTAATTTCACCACATTGTATCGATTTCCAGAAAGTGTGTCGGGAACAAGATGCGAAGAGCCAATTTTTTCAACCAAAGTAAAATATATGGAATCTCCTTTTTTTACCACCACATCAAAATGACCAGCATAATCTGTATATCCAATTAGCCCTCTCTTGTTGCTTTTAATGTTAACAAATGGAATTGGCTTGAGGCTGTCTGAAGTGAGTACCAAACCAGTAAACAAAATATATGGATTTTTCTCTTTTCCTGGTTGAGCTTGCGCAAAGTTTGAACTTGCGATGCCCAGAATGAGGAGGAGATATATGAGAAACTTTTTCAATGAATTTGAGTTGAATGTTGTTTTTTCAAATTTACGCATTTAGATCAATAGGGCATAAGCCATCCGAGGATTATTGCAAATAAAACGATGAAAGGTGTAGGGATTTTTTTAGTGAGCAACATCAATACGGTGACAATACAAACGCTCAGTTCCGTTAAAAGTTGCATTTTATTCGAATAATTTGAAATTTTAAGAATGAAATTCTGATTGATAATCAGTGCTGCTGTTAGAATAAACCCAACGGAGATTGCAAAAATGCCGTTAATGGATCTTCTTAAATACACTGAATTATTCAATTTTTCCCAAATTGGGTAAGCGAAGAGCACCAACAGTGTTCCTGGCATAAATACTGCTATTAGCCCAATTAAACTTCCAAGTAATTGTCCCCCAAAACCACTTCCACTGTTTTTCATAGCAATTGAGTTGGTATAAACCGCAAGATTAAAATTTGGCCCTGGAGCAGCCTGTATGAGCCCTAGTCCGGTGTTTAATTCATCAAGCGTCATCCGTTTTTTGTGGTCTACATACTGCTCAACTGTCATTGCGGCTAAAACATTTCCTCCGCCAAACGATAACGCACCCATTCGATAAGTGTTTTCAAACAATATCAATGGCTTTAATAATTTGGATTCTGTTTTGTATTTGGTTAAAAATAGTCCTGTAAGTCCAACCGCAAAGAAAATTGCGAAGAAAATGGTCAAATTTCTCCATTTGATGGATTTGGTGAATGTGGCTTTTTGTGGTTTAGCATCTTTAACCAACCATGCACTCAGCCCTGCGCTGAGAAGAACCCCGAGTGGAAAAATCCAAGGGCTACGAATGAGGTAGCCAATGATACCTCCACCTATAAAAATTGCTAAGTTTAGGGGAGTAAGCTTCATCCATTGAAACATGGAGATGACCGCGTAAATCAAAAATCCAGCAACACAAGCCTCTATGTTTTGAAGTTGTTCTGATGCAAGGAATTTCGGAGATAAAGCCAAAATTGCCATCATGATAGCGCCGGGTAAAGCCCAAAAGAGTAACGTAAAAAAAGCTAGTATTGGACCACCCAATCTAAAACCAATGGTGGTGATGGTTTGTGTTGTGCTAGGTCCTGGTAATATGCTGCAAAAAGCATTGATCTCGATTAGCTCATCTTGTGTGATGAATTTGTGTTTGTCGACGAGTTTTCTTTGAAAGTACGGCAAATGCATTTGCGGTCCTCCAAAAGCTGTAAGACCAAGCCAAAAAACTGATCTGAGAAACCGAAAATGTTTTGCTTTTTGTATTTTTGTACTACGATTCATCAGATGAGATACAAAAAACGTCATTTTAATTCAATTTTTGCATCCTTTGCAATATTATTTTTAAGTTTTGCGGCTTGCGGAAATCCTCAGTCAGGCAACGAGAAACACGTGATGTGTATTCAAAAAGTTGACAGCTTGTGGGGTGATTTGCAAAATACAAAATTACTGTTTGGATTTAAAATGGATGAGTTTTTGGAGCGCAAAGCTTACATGGGAGAAAATTTAACCAAATTGAAATTTGTTGATGGCAAACATTTGAACCAAGAAAATATTCTTAACGTTCAGCAATACAACGAGATATATAGAATTTATAAAGGGGTTGGACAACGTTACAAAGATGCTGTATTGCAAGCAGAAGCAATTTTTTATGAAATTAAAGGATTGGAAAACGAAGTCAAAAAAGGTAGTTATGACAAAGAAATTGCAAATTTTGTAAAAGAGTATGGTGAAATTAAAAAACACCTCACCGAAAATTACGAAAGAACAGTTGAAGTTACAAGCCAAGTTAGGACCCTTGAGCCAGCTTTTGTTCGACTTGCACCAATTATTGACAAACTTTTAGAAACTGTTCCTGCGAATACAAATTGATTAAAGCGTGCAATCTGGATATTGACTTTTGAAATTTAACTTTTCAAGGTTCAATTTTTCTTGCCAATTGACTATTTCTTTTTCATTCACTGATTTTACTTTGTGTGAAAGTGTGTTCAACAATTGTTGGGCCTTTTCAAAGTACTTCATCATTTCTGGATATGAATATGTTTCCAATAACCTTTGAAATATGTAATCAATTGCAAATTGATTAGGGTGGGCCAAATCGGATTCGAAAAATCGGTGATCTCGTAATTCTTCATTAAATATTTCATATGATGGGAAATAATCACAATCATCCAATCCATGTAAGGAATGATGTAATGCCGATATCAAATGCGATTTACTGATTGCATTCTCTATGATACCATCTCGTAAGTGTCGAACGGGACTCACTGTGAATACAATTTTACAATGGGGATTGATTTTTTTAAGTGACGAGTGAATTGATAATATATTCTCTTGAATTTCAATGATGCTCAGTAACTTTTTTTCAAAATATTTTTGGGGGATTTTATGACAATTGCCGACTTTTTGTTGGTTATCAATGAATTGATATATCCAAGCACTTCCAAGGGTAATAAAAATCATATCCATTGATTTTAAATAATCATGAGATTCAGCAAGAAGAAATTGAATATGTTGAAGAAGTTCCTCTGAGTTGTTGCTGCAAAATTGACTATCAAATAGCAATGCATGGAATTGATTTTCAAACAAAGTCAGCTCAGGGTTAGATTGATTTTTAATGTGCTCAAGCGTTTGTGCAATTGCATCTGGCGAGAATTGCGTGCCAAAAGGATTCGCTTTATTTGATATGAAAAAGGAGTCAAATTTTTGGGAAATGTTGGTTGAAAAGCAAGATCCTAAAAATGCAAGTTTTGGAAGTGTTTTCCATTGTGGATTCTTGGGTATTTGAAATTGTGTGTATAATTGAGTTTTAAGAGTTTCACTGCTTTTCATATTGCAAACCAACATAAAATGTTTCATTTTTCGATAACTTTGCCCAACAATGAAAGAAATAAACCGAAAAGAGAATTTGCATGTTGTATTCTGGCTTATTAAAGATTTTGCATGGATCTCTGGATTCAAAATCTTGGGGGTGAGTTTGGCAATTCCAACAATCATTTTGGCCGTTCATTTGATGCTCATCACGCGAAATAACAGAGGTAATTTCTTTCATAATTTGGCGATTTTGTTTTGGATAATGGCCAATAGCATTTGGATGTTTGGTGAGTTTTATTTCGATGATCAAAAAAGACAATGGGCGATCCCGTTTTTTTTAATTGGGATAATTGTGATTGCTTATTTTTATATCACTGAAGGTCTCACTGCTTTAAAATCGAAGAAAGCCCAGTAATCTCTGAGCTTCCTTCTTCAACCAAACTAAACTAAACCAAATAACTTAACAAGTTATTTTTTATACACACAAGAGAAGAATTCTTCCCATTGTTTCATTGTAAGAATCTTTTGAATTTCCTCTAAAAGATTTCTGTAGTTGTTGCAGCAAGTGATATACACTTTTTGCTCTTCATATATAGAACGAATATTCATGAAAAACGTATCCTGAATGTCTGTCATTATTTTGTCATATTGAGATTGGGTAATTATTTTACTTTCAAGTTTCTGTTGTAATTCAAGAATTGTATTTTCAAAGTTCTTGTTCATGAGGGACATAGACTCTGCTGCGATTTTGATGGATGGACATTGCTGATTTTCGTAATGTTGAAAAACATTCTGGATTTTATCTTTTTGTGATGGTGTTAAATCACCCCATGGGAATTTTGATAGGATACTATTTTTAGCCAAATCATTATTTTCTTTTAAGGTATTGTTTGGATTAAAATATAGATTTTGAGCACCCACTAGGTAGTTGATTGATAACCCGTTTTGAGGTAGGCAAATTTTAGATTCAAATGGGTCCAAAAATGTGTGAAGGGTATCGATTTCAATTTCAGCTTGTTTGATCAATTCATTGATTTGTTCATTCATTATAATAAATTGATTTTCTTCTTTTTGGCAGGATGAGGTATACATGCATAAAGAAATCAAGAGGCCAAAAAGTTTTACAATTTTCATGATGGTAGTATTTGCTTCTGAATACATCAATGGATGAAGTATCCCCCAAAAAAATAATTTGCATATTTCGCAAAAAATCAACTTTAAAAGAACCGGATTGCATTGTACCTTTGCAGGATATGATGGAAACCGAAGTTTACGTACCAACAAACAAGGTGCGTGTGGTAACGGCTGCTAGTTTATTTGATGGTCACGATGCGGCTATCAATGTTATGCGAAGAATTATTCAAGCGACTGGCTGTGAAGTTATTCATTTGGGACATGATCGCAGTGTGCAAGAGGTGGTTGAAACTGCCATCCAAGAAGATGCCAATGCAATTGCTATGACAAGTTATCAGGGGGGACATATCGAGTACCTCAAATACATGTATGATTTGTTGCAAGAAAGAGGTGCTGGTCACATCAAAATATTTGCTGGTGGTGGAGGTGTAATTTTACCAGAGGAAATCAAGGAATTGATGGAATATGGAATTACCCGAATTTATAGTCCAGACGATGGACGCGCCATGGGTTTGCAAGGCATGATCAATGATTTGGTTCGCAAAAGCGATTTTCCAACCGGTCATAAACTTACGAATGAAGTGAAACAACTCAATTTGAATTCTAAATTGAATGTTTCACGATTGATTACGGCCGCTGAAAATTATCCTGAACTACATGCCACTATTTTGAACGAGGTTAGAGAAAAATCCAACGATATTTCGGTTCCTGTTTTAGGCATCACAGGTACTGGAGGAGCGGGAAAAAGCAGTTTGGTCGATGAAGTTGTGCGTAGATTTTTAATTGATTTTGAATCCAAAAAATTGGCCATTATTTCAATTGATCCATCAAAACGTAAAACCGGTGGTGCTTTGTTAGGCGATAGGATTCGCATGAATAGCATCAACCATGATCGAGTTTACATGCGATCAATGGCCACACGTCAGGCTAATTTGGCAATGAGTACTCATGTAGATGATGCAGTGGCTATTTTAAAAGTTGCAGGGTATGATTTAATCATTGTTGAAACCAGTGGTATCGGACAAAGTGATACCCAAATTACGGAACATTGTGATGTTTCTTTGTATGTGATGACCCCGGAATACGGTGCAGCCACACAATTGGAAAAAATTGACATGCTCGATTTTGCAGATGTGGTAGCCCTGAATAAGTTCGACAAACGCGGTGCGTTGGATGCTCTAAGAGATATTCGCAAACAGTTTCAACGAAATCATAAACTGTTCGAGCAAGAGGTAGATTCAATGCCAGTTTTCGGAACCATTGCGAGTCAATTCAATGATCCCGGAATGAACAGTTTGTACAAATGTTTGATGGATACAATTTCGTCTAAAACTGGAATTGATTTGAAGAGTAATTGGTCGGCATCCAATGAATTGAGTGAGAAAATTTTTGTTATTCCTCCTTCGAGAAATAGATATCTCAGTGAAATATCTGAAAACAATCGAGGATATGATAAAAAGGCGAAGGCTCAGCGCAAAATCGCTCAAAGAATGTACGGCATCCAAGAAACCATGAATACAATCTTAGAAACTCCAAATATGGACATTCATTTGAATGGAAAAGATGGATTTTTGGATAGCCTCAGGAAAATGTATGCCAATTTAGAACTTCAACTTGAACCATCAAACCGCAAATTGATTGAAAATTGGGAGGCAACTGCTCAGTTATACAAAAACGAGGATTATATTTTCAAGGTAAGAGACAAAGAGATACGTATAAAAACACATACGGAGAGTTTAAGTCATTCTCAAATTCCAAAGGTAGCAACCCCGAAATATTCTGGATGGGGAGATATCCTTTATTGGCAGCTTCAAGAAAATGTTCCGGGTGAGTTTCCATATACAGCGGGAATTTATCCATTCAAGCGCGAAGGAGAAGATCCAACGAGAATGTTTGCCGGTGAAGGTGGACCTGAAAGAACCAATAGAAGATTCCATTATGTAAGCAAAGCAATGCCGGCTAAGCGTTTGAGTACTGCATTTGACTCTGTAACATTGTATGGTAGAAATCCAGACCTTCGCCCAGATATATATGGGAAAGTTGGGAATTCAGGGGTGAGCATTTGTTGTTTAGATGATGCCAAGAAATTGTACAGTGGTTTCAATTTGGCTGATCCGAAAACTTCGGTGTCTATGACTATTAATGGTCCAGCACCAATGCTTCTTGGATTCTTTATGAATGCAGCTATTGATCAACAATGCGAATTATATATCAAGGATAATGGTTTGGAGAAGGAAATTAGTGATAAAATTGATGCTATTTATGCAGCCAAAAATTTACCAAGACCCCGTTATCAAGGTGATTTGCCGGAAGGTAATGATGGTTTGGGTTTGATGTTACTTGGTGTAACAGGTGATCAAGTGTTACCAATTGAGAAGTATAATGAAATTAAGGCTTGGACATTGTCTCAAGTTAGAGGAACAGTTCAAGCCGATATTTTGAAAGAAGACCAAGCCCAAAATACCTGTATTTTCAGTACAGAGTTTGCGTTGCGATTGATGGGCGATGTTCAAGAATATTTCATCCAACAAAAAGTAAGAAATTTTTATTCTGTGAGCATCAGTGGATATCACATTGCTGAGGCAGGTGCAAACCCTATCACGCAATTGGCATTTACTTTGGCAAATGGATTTACCTATGTGGAATATTATCTCAGTCGTGGAATGCATATTGATGATTTTGCACCTAATTTGAGTTTCTTCTTTAGCAACGGAGTAGATCCTGAATATGCAGTTATTGGTAGGGTTGCGCGCAGACTTTGGGCTAAAGCCATGAAATTGAAATATGGTGGTAATGCTAGGTCGCAAATGTTGAAATATCACATTCAAACTAGTGGCAGAAGTTTGCATGCTCAAGAGATTGATTTTAACGATATTCGGACTACTTTACAAGCGTTGTATGCTATTTATGATAACTGTAATTCATTGCATACAAATGCTTATGATGAGGCAATTACCACTCCAACTGAAGAGAGTGTGAGAAGGGCGATGGCCATTCAGTTGATTATCAACAAAGAATTGGGATTGGCGAAAAATGAAAATCCAACTCAAGGTGCCTTTATCATAGAGGAATTAACGGATTTGGTGGAGGAAGCTGTATTGACGGAATTCGACAGAATCACCGAAAGAGGCGGTGTATTGGGTGCGATGGAAACCATGTATCAACGCGGTAAAATTCAGGAAGAGAGTTTGTACTATGAAACCTTGAAACACACTGGAGAATATCCAATTATCGGTGTGAACACTTTCTTGAATAGTAAAGGTTCACCTACATTGGTGCCAGGAGAGGTCATTCGAAGCACCGAAGAGGAAAAGCAATTCCAAATTAAAACCATCGAAGTTTTGCATCAATTGCACAAAGATAAATCTGGTGAATTGTTGTCGAGTTTGCAACATGCGGCAGTTGCCAATCAGAATTTGTTTACTGAATTAATGGAAGTATGTAAGTATTGTTCTTTAGGTCAAATCACTGAATCGATGTTTGAGGTGGGTGGTCAATACCGAAGAAATATGTAAAAGATCAACAAGAAAAGTAAATAAAAAAATGCCCCGTTTGGGGCATTTTTTTATTCGAGTATTTTAAATTAAAGATTTTAATCATCCCTCCAAAACAAAGGAAGTCATCGTTAAAGATCCCATGATCGCTTTATCGTTGAACCAGTTTATTTTGTCGGATTCTTTTTTTACCCCAAGGGTATAAAGGAGAGGTAAGTAATGTTCGGGTGTTGGAATTGCTAAATTCCATGCTGAACCTTGTTTCGAATATTCACTCAATGTATCCAATTGATGATTTAAAATGGCTGATTTCATCTCTGAATTTGCTTGAATTGCCCAATCATACCCATACTCCGGAATGTGCATTTTATCCCATGCAACTCTCCCTAAATTGTGAACCATATTGCCACTACTTAAGATTAAGATTCCTTTTTTTCTGAGGGACATTAGATTTTTTGCAAACTCATAGTGCTCTCTTGGTGTTTTATTCACGTCGAGTGATAACTGCAACACGGGGACATCGGCATTTGGGTACATGCATCGAACCACACTCCAGCAGCCATGGTCTAACCCCCAACGTTGGTCTAAAGTAATGCTGCTGTTGTTGTTGTGGATGTTATTCGCAATTTCGGGAGATCCTGGGGCAGGATATTGTACATCAAATAACGCTTGAGGAAAACCGCCAAAATCATGAATGGTTCTGGGCTTTTCCATTGCAGTTACTTGGGTACCATATGTTTCCCAATGCGCGCTGACGCATAAAATTGCAACAGGTTTTGGTAGCGATTTCCCCAATTGAGACCATTTTTGAGAAAACTCATTGGTTTCAATGGCGTTCATCGGACTACCATGTCCAACAAAAAGTGCTGGCATTACAGAGCCAGTATCTGGTAATTGAAACAGTGTTTGCATAGAAGAATTGGCTTGTATTTTCCAAAATGCGGCAAGTATTGCCGCTTGCGATATGAACTCTTTTCGATTCATTTGTTTAAACAAATGTAATAAAAAAGTTGAAACATTCAATGGTGTTTTTGTTGTAATCGATAAATCATGCTTATTCGCGGCTGTAAATGATATCTCCTAAGTGCGTGATAAAATAATGATGTTCGGTAATTTTATGCACCTCGTAATTTTCAGATTTCCAAACAGAAGTATTGTTTTGAGAGCCTGTTCTGTGACAGATTATTTTTGTAGGGACATGAGGGAAAAACAATTCTGCATACATTGAATCCGCACCACCAAAGATGACATATCCTAAAAGGATTGTGCCATATTCATCAGTATTTTCTTGGAGTGCCAATTTTCCAGTTGGTCGAAAGCCAATTCCTTCATCGAATAATCTAACACATCGATTAAGAACATTAGACCAAACATAGCCCGCAGATCCGATGCATCCGTGCTCGTCACGGTCGTTACCTACCATTTGTATATTTGCTGCAGCAATGGTGTCGGAATTTGAATCACTGACTGAGATTGTAGATTCCTGCGCCATGATACTTGCAACAGAATCGGCGGTGATCATTTGATCGATTTCATTTTGACTGTATGGGTGATAGAAAAGAAAACAAGAGCTCAACAAGCTACTCACAATTGTAAGAAGGGTTATTTTTCCCAATTTCATGTTGCAAATAACGTTGATTCTCATGAAAGTTAGTTTTACTTTCAGATAAATGTAGCGTCTTCTTTTGAGAAGAAACGCTAATAACTTGTGAGTAACCGATGATGGTGAATGTTTATTTTCGCTCTCATGGAAAAAGCAATTTCGGAAAAGCTGGGAATTAAAATTTGGCAGGTAAGTGCTGTATTGAAATTGATGCAAGAAGGGGGCACAATTCCTTTCATTGCGCGATACAGAAAAGAAAAAACCGGTAATTTAGATGAAGTTGAAATTTCAGCAATTCGCGAAGAATTTGAAAAAATTGAAGCGTTGAACAAACGC
>JACCDX010665919.1_pt1 | contig 15451 bp, 10 predicted proteins | sample 7449681 | NCBI WGS metagenome assembly JACCDX01 (sample SAMN15323450, study PRJNA562643) | freshwater metagenome | isolation source: river surface water | place: USA:Blue River Watershed | collected 2017-08-18 | reverse complement strand
CGAGCACGCCTTCCCGATCAGCGAAGACACCAAGTTCGTCATCGGCGGCTTCATGCAGGACAAGGATCGCGATACCGACATCCAGGAAGGCCGCGACCGCTTCAACCTGACCGCTGCTAACCGCCAGGGCTATGACCAGTTCGTTCGCAACCCGGACGAATTCTTGGCTGGCAATGCGGTGCTGGCCCCGGTACCCGGTGGCCTCAACGCCATCGCTGAAAACCGTCGTGACCTCTTCGCGCTGGTGGAGGGTAAGAGCGGTCCGGTGCAGTTCGAAGCGGGGGTGCGCTGGGAAAACACCGATGTCACCATTGATGACCTGACCGTGCCTGCCGCCAGCAAGACCAGCTATGACTTCTTATTGCCTTCGGCCTCGATCAAGGTGGAAATGGGCGATGGCCGCATTACAGCCTCCGTCGCGCGCACTATGCGACGCCCGCGCTTTGACTATATTTCGCCCGCGCTGCTCGAAGCAGAACTCGGCGACAACGACCTGCTCGGCAATCCAGCGCTGAAGCCGGAAACTGCTTGGGGCGGCGACCTTGGCTATGAACACAAGCTGGGCCGCACCGGGGTGGTGGGCGTCAACCTGTTCTACCGCAAGGTCGAGAACCTGGTCGAGCTGGCCAATACCGGCGTGATTGGTTCTGAAGGTGACGGAACCTTTGTGTTCCAGCCGCAGAACAGTGGCAACGGCAAGGTCTGGGGCATCGAATTCGACCTCTCGGCTGATCTCGGCTTCATCGGCCTGCCCGATACCGGGATCTTCGGCAACCTTGGCTTAATCGACTCCGAGATCCGAGACGCCTTTGGTCCTCGCCGGTTCAATGGCCAGTCCAAGTACGTTTACAACTTCGGCGTCATTCAGGACTTGCCAAAACTGGGTGCAGCATTTGGTGCAACTTATCGGAAGCAGGGCACGGCCTATGACCGCGTGATCGGCGAGGAAGTGACCACCTCCTACGGCGCGGACCTCGAGATTTTCATCGAGAAGAAGTTCGGTAAGAACTTCACCATCCGCGCAGTGGGCTCAAATCTGCTCAACGGCAGCAAGGATGAAGTGTTCAACAAGTTCACCACCGTTTCTGACCAGTCAGCGCGTAACTTTGACGAGTACGAGCTGGAAAGCGAGACTGCGGGCCCAGTGTTCCAGATCGTTGCAAGGTACGCGTTCTGATGAGCCGTGCATTTGCATTGCTGGCCGTGGCCGGGCTTTCCGCCTGCGCCACGGCGCCGCGCCCGGCTACAATTTCACCGTTACCTGCGGCTACCGTGACGGCTGCGGCAGAAACGGTGCCAGTCGGTACGGCTGCAGATGATGCTGCGGACGATCCCGCGATCTGGCGGAATGCGGGCGATCCCGCGGCCAGCCTGATCGTAGCGACCGACAAGAAGGCCGGGCTTTATGTCTATGGTCTGGATGGCAATGTGCGCCACTTTCTGCCAGATGGGCGTCTGAACAATGTCGATCTGCTTGATATGGGCGCGCAAGGAGTCATCGTTGTCGCCAGCGACCGTAATGACAAGGCTCAGGCCGCCCTCCGCATCTATCGGCTGGATACCGCAGCTGGCAGGTTAGTCAGCCTCGGTACCGTCTCAGGCGGTACGGGCGAGGGCTATGGCGTTTGCTTGATGCGTCAGGGCGATGTTCTTCATGCTTTTTCCGTGCTTAAGCATGGGCAGATTGAAGAGGTCGCAATTACGTTTGAGGATGCCAGTCCAAAGGGCCGCATGGTGGTCTCTCGCAAGCTGGAGACGCAGAGCGAAGGTTGCGTTGTCGACCCACGCAATGGCGCGCTTTATGTCGGCGAGGAACGTGCCGGTGTGTGGCGCTTCAACCGGGGGGAGACCGCGGCGAAACTGGTGGCGCCGGTTGATGGCCGCCAACTCGTGGCTGATACCGAAGGGCTGGCAATCCTGCCTGAAGGGGCCGATGGCGGCTGGCTGGTCGTTTCCAGCCAAGGAGACAATGCCTATGCGGTATATCGCCTGCCCGATATGAAGCCGGTCGGGCGATACCGGATTGGTACCGGAAAGTACGGCGCGACTGAGGAAACAGACGGTATCACTCTCGCCGGCGGCGATTTCGGTCCGACTTTTCCTGCCGGGCTGTTCGTCGCCCAGGACGGGATCAACGTGCCTGCCGCGCAGAATTTCAAACTCGTATCATGGTCCGATATTTTGGCCGCCGTGACCAAGGGAGCCGCTGCACAATGAGCATCAGCCGCCGGGCGTTTGGCCAGTCTGCCCTTGCTTCGCTTGCCTTTGCTGGCTGGGCACGATTTGGATCGACCGTGGCCCAGGCGCAGTCATGGCGCAGTGAAGTGACTGGATATGGCCCGCTACAATCGGATCCGCTGGGCTTTTTCGACCTGCCGGAAGGCTTCTCCTACACCGTTATATCGCGCGCGGGCGAGGCAATGGACGACGGTTTTCTCACGCCTGACAATTTTGATGGCATGGGCTGCCTACCGCTGGCAGGCGGCAAGCTGGCGTTGGTTCGTAACCACGAACTGTCAGCAGGATCGCGCAAGGGCGATGCTACTGGCGGCGACGCTGTCCATGCGACAAGGCTGGGTAAGTTGTCCGTATTCGGCCGCACGGCAAGTGGTGCCGTCATGCCAGGCGGCACAACAACACTGGTTTACGACCCGGCAGGCAGGCGGGTGGAATCGCGCCACCTGTCGCTGGCGGGAACGTCCACCAATTGCGCCGGCGGCGTGACCCCCTGGGGCTCATGGCTGTCTTGCGAGGAAACCGTCATAGCGCCGCCTGAAGCAGAAAGATCCCACGGCTGGATCTTCGAAGTGCCGGCTACGGCCAAGGGACTGGTCGATCCAATACCGCTAAGGGACATGGGGCGCTTTCGCCATGAAGCGGCCGCGATCGACCCGATTACCGGGATCGCCTATCTTACCGAAGATCGCGACGATGGCCTATTTTATCGTTACCTGCCTGCTGTCCCGGGCAAACTGGCAGCAGGTGGCCGACTTCAGGCCTTGGCGCTTGCCGATGGCGGGACTGACAGCCGCAACTGGTTCACCCAGGATTTCGCGCCCGGTGCGCGGCGCGCCCTACGCTGGCTCGACCTTACTGATGTAGAGAGCCCTGACGATGATCTTCGCCAGCGCGGCCATGCTGCAGGCGCAGTCGTGTTCGCACGCGGCGAAGGTATCCATCTGGGCCTGACAGCCGACGGGCGAGCCGAGTTCTATTTCACCTGCACGTCAGGCGGGAAAGGTCGCTTCGGCCAAATTTTCCGCCATGTCCCCGGCGGGAACGGCGATGCGGGCACACTCGACCTCTTCGTGGAATCGAGCGATCCCACGTTGATGGACTATGGTGATAACCTCTGCGTCGCGCCTAACGGACACCTCATCATTTGCGAGGACCGTACCGATGGCAAGATCAACCATATTCGTGGTGTGACGCCAGCAGGCCGCATCTACACCATTGCCCGGCTTAATGCCGATACGGAGTTGGCCGGTGCCTGCTTTTCTCCTGATGGCCATATCTTGTTCGTGAATGCATATGCGCCGGGGCGGACACTCGCAATTACCGGCCCTTGGAATCGTTTCGCTGTCACGCCAGTGGCTGTAGGATGAATTTTCCTTGTAATCGGATGTCCAATTGATCTTAAATTAACATTTATTTACATAAAGATAATTGAAAGAGAGTTTGCCCGCAGGCTCTCTCGCACCACCATCTACCGAAAGAGACCGGCAGAATGAAAGTACTTTCTATTGCATTTTAGGGTGCCGGTGCAGCTCGGTTAAGAAAACGATCGTCGATCCTGATTGGGACGTGACCCGTTTCATGATTACTTAGAAGCCAAGGGAAATTTAGCCCTTCCGAAAGGTCTCGCGATCCGCGGCCGTCCTCGATGCACATCTTTAGAAGCAGTCGTAACCAAACTATCGACTTTATCCCAAAGACTGCCGAAGGACGCCGCAACTCTGGATCGACTTGAAAAAATTTGGAGAGGTGCCTGCTTCAGAGCCATTTGTTCAACAAGGCTAGACTGTGGAATCACAGGCCAATCTGGATGCGTCGCAACAGTGGACCGGTGGAGCGATTTGCGCATGTCCGCCATTGAAAGAACAGGCATTAACTGAGGTGCTTTACCTGACAACTCCTGCAAGCTGCTCTGGAGTTGGCTCAGGGCTCTTTCCCCGAGCGGAGTCGGCGTGACTGGAACTAAAATCAAGTCAACTGCCCGGAAAATCTGATCACTCAACTCGGTTAATCCAGGGGGGCAATCAAGAATAATCCGATCATAATGGGAATTTAAACTCTTCAAAATCTTGCGGAGACGCTTAGGCTTCGCTGCCTCCATCAAGAGGTGATCAACGGACCTCAAAGATCTGTCCGCTCGCAAGATATCAAGTTTTGGATAGGCAGATGGCGCCGTCAGTTGGAGAGGCGAGAGTTGGCGAGAGAAAATTGCCGTTGCAGCGGGCCCCTCTTCTTCGGCGGCACAAAGAAAGGAAGCCGATCCTTGTGCATCCAAATCCCAGAGTAGAGTGCGCTGGCCATCTCGCAGAGCTGAGACGGCAGCCAGATTGACGGCCAAAGATGTTTTGCCGACCCCGCCTTTGGGGCTATATAATGCGATGCTTTTCGTCATTCCTCCGGCACCCTCTAAAAGCCGCTCAACTCATCCCTACGCCACTGACACTCTCAGAGAACATTGAATAGTGAAGCGTCGATGTTCCGGAATTGCTCTATCCAAGGATTGCTTCAAAATAACGCTGCCTCCTCATCTGCATCTCAAATGCTTCAAATAAATGAATTTGTTAGCGATGGTCCTCTTGAGAGAATGCTCGGCTAATCTGTCATTAAACTGACCCGGGATCACGCATAGAGCGTGAGCCAATGGACGGATCGCGTATCCATCAAAAAGAGTCGAAAAACACGCCGCAGCGCGTGCCAAGTCTCACGGCCTTGCTTCGGCTTTGCCGAGCTGTATTGGGCCTTGGGCTTTTTTCTCTTCTCGGGTGCCTCTGGTTGATCCTGCCAATCCGGCTTGGTGTGGATCTTCCACGCTACGCCTTCTCCATCTTATGCTGGAGCTTTGGCATCCGCATTGAACATCTAAACAGCCTGCCTCAAACGCCCGGCCTATTATTGGCAAATCATGTCAGCTGGACTGACATTGCGGTGATCGGCGCCATTTCGCACATTGGCTTTGTCGCCAAAAACGAGGTGCGCCACTGGCCTTTCATTGGCAAATTAGCGGAGCGTTATGGCTGTGTATTCGTCGCGCGGGGACGCAGGGCGGCGGTTAAAATGGACATGAACAACCTAGCGCGCTTCGCCAACCAGCGCAGTGTAATCTTGTTCCCTGAGGGCACAACTGGGGACGGCAGCGCTCTATTGCCGTTTCGATCCAGCTTAGTTGGCGCCGTTGCTGGAACAACGCAGCACTGTTCACCCCTAGCTTTGGCTTATTATTGGGCCGACGGCCGCCCTTTGGGTCACGCTGGCTGGACGGCTGTGGCGTGGGTTGGAGAGGAGGGGCTTATGCCGCATGTCCTTCGTTTGGCCCTGATGCCACCCATAAAGGTGATCGTCTCATTCGGAGAGCCAATTGATGCCAAATGCCGAAAAGACCTCTGCCATCGCGCTTCACAAAGCGTTAAAATTCTCTTGGCTCAAAGTTATGGCCATTAATATCGGTGTCATGCTGCGGCGGAAAAACGTGACAGATAACGGCCAGTAATCTGCTCAACTGGCATGATGATGCAGACATCAATTGTGTTGAAATCATGATCTACAAAAGCCCCTTCACCAATCATTGCGCCGGAACGCAAATAGCCCTTAACGAGGGGCGGCAAAGTCATCAGCGCAGTCCGCTCATCATAAGTTCCTGAGCGCAGTAGGTCCGCAGACACGGCGTTGGCGCCTTTCGCACGAGGCCGACACCCTATTGGCGCTAAATGCTTGTGAGTGAGATAAGACAGCCCCAGGGCATGTTCGACAGGATCGGTTCCGTGAAACGAGGCGCAACCCAACATCAAGCGAATGTTATGCGCCGCAATATATTCGGCAATACCACGCCAAAGCAGCGCGATTGTCGCACTGGTGCGATATTCTGGGACAACACAGGCGCGACCAAGCTCTAACAACTGACCCGACATGCAGGTGTCGGATAAAATGTCAGTCAGGTCGAACTCCTGAGCGGAATAGAATGGCTGGCCCTTCGGCAAGCGTGCCTCTCGCAGCAGCCGGTAGGTCCCGACGATCTGCGACTCTCCTTCTAAAGCTTCATCGAGTACCAAGAGATGGTCACACCATGCATCATATACATCAAGATCTAAGCCAGGCTCCAAGCCCAAGGGGGGCTGTGCTCCCATTTCTTCGAAAAAGACCTTCCAGCGTAAGCGCTGTGCTGCCTTAATTTCGCAGGGTGTATTAGCAAGTCGGATTGCAAGTTTACGAACTGGAACTTCGCTGTGCTGCATTGAGCCTCTCCCCCAGGATGAGCCTTCCTATCTCAGGGATGTTACAAGCTCTAGGCGAAGCAATGACCGGCACGTGACAAGGTAAGAATTATGCCGCCAGTTTCGAGCATCCGATTTTGGCAATTATTATTTTTTATTTTTTGTATTCGGAGCTTTAAAAAGCTAATCTCATTCATCCATTACGTATCCAATTCCCTTAACACTTCGAAGGGGCAAGACGACGCCATATCCTTTCAACGAACGCTTTAGTCGGCTGACCCACACATCGATTGATCTCTCTTGTACCTCACTACCATTTCTCATCACTGCCAAAACAAGTTCAGCTCGAGAGATGGCTCTCCCTCGACATCTTAGGAAATAGACCAGTAATTGGAATTCTGTCGGAGAAAGCGAGACCATTTGCTCGCCAACCCTCACCAGATAGGCGCGCACATCAACAAAAAGCTCCCCAACTGAGAAGCGAGAGGCATCTAAGTTGTTCGGAATAGGGTCACTATCCACGCATGCGAGCAACCGAAACACATTCAAAGGGGCGGGGATCATCTGAATATTGGTTGCTTTTAAAAGATCCCCGTATTCTCGCGCCTGATCAGAACTAACGATTAGATAAAACTGCACTGGCGCAGAAGACGCCAAAAGCCTCAGCCGCTTGATGATTTCTACCCCTAAACCTGCAGAAGATTGCCAGTCCAAAAACACCCAGGTTGGGTCGGCAATCACAAACTCAGGAACTTCATCAACGACAGGAATAATGTTCCAACCAGGCCTCTTCCTAACAAGTTCGATGAGAAGCTGCGGCCGAGGGTCGGAAATAACTATGGTATTCATGCCGGATCACCGAGGATAAATTGGGCTCGGGCGTCAGAAGTATTTATTTTTTGCTACAAATCAGTGAACTTGAATCAGGCCCAGTCCGTCATGGCCCGTTAAATTGATCGATTGCTCAACTGACGGTCTTTTGGATGGCAAAGCGCATTCTCTTGCAAACAGCTGATCAGAATGATCGCCGCACAATGCCTCAAGCAAAGCACCCTCAAATTCTCTGGAGCTATTTTCCCAAGAGAATGACTGACCTAGGATAGCCGCATCGACCCGCCTAACTTTAAGAGCTCTCAAAATTGCACGGTCTAGACTTTTATCGAGGGCGCCCCCGGGGTGAGATCGGCGATGAATGCCTCCACAGCCACTGACCCCTAGAATATCCAGTGGTCCTTGTACTGGAAAAGCTGCAACGGGAAGGCCGCAAGCCAAGGCTTCAATAACCACCAACCCAAAAGTGTCCGTTAGACTTGGAAAGACAAAGACATCAGCAGCAGCATAGGCTTGGGCCAGCCTCTCTCCGAAGAGCGGGCCAAGAAAAACTGCATTTGGAAAACGCCGTGCCAGAGACGGACATGCTGGACCATCTCCGACAACCACGCAGGTACCGGGCAAAGAAGTCGAAAGAAAGGCTTCTAAATTCTTTTCCACCGCTACTCTGCCGACATTCAACATGATCGGCCGCGGCAAATCTCTAAGCTCAGGAAGCGGCGGCAATCGAAGCCGGAACACTTTGGGATCGATGCCTCTTGTCCATAGCCGATTATGAGGAATGCCCCGCGCGGTAAGCTCTTCTCGAAGACTGGGCGTGGCTGTTAGTACCATTTTTGAAGGGGCATGGAACCGCCTTAACATTGGCCAGAAATATCTTGGATCTAAGCCAGTTCGAACAGATAGATAATCTGGAAAACGAGTGTGGAAAGCACTCGTGAAAGGGATATTGTTTGTGATGCACCATTGGCGAGCGGCCCAACCAATCGGCCCCTCCGTGGCAATGTGAACAATAGCGGGAGCGAATTGGGACAAGCGAGATCGAACGCCAAATTTTGGCATCAATGCAAGTCTAATCTCGTGATATCCTGGGCAAGGAATGTTCATGAACTGGTCTGGCCATATAACTTTCACGTCATGCCCGAATTGGATGAGATAGTTGACGGTCTCCTTGAGCGTTCGGACAACCCCGTTGATCTGAGGCGCCCATGCGTCGGTCGCGAGTGCGATCCTCAAGCAACTACCCCTAAGGCCTTGGTAGCAAGAGCCTGCTGCCGAAGATGATCCGCCCAATCGATCAATCGCATCTCGCCTGAATGGTCCTCCACAAGAGCTGTGCAGCTTTCCACCCAGTCGCCATCGTTATAATAAATCACACCATTCATATCGCGGATCTCAGCACTGTGAATATGCCCGCAGACGACCCCATCGACGCCCCTCATTAAGGCTTCGCGAGCGACAACCGCTTCATACTCGGTAATAAACTGAACCGCGTTCTTCACTTTCTTCTTGAGGCGCGCCGAAAGCGACCAGTAAGGCAACTGAAGACGGCGGCGAATAGCGTTCAGCCATTGATTTGCTTTTAGCAACATCGTGTACGCTTGATCGCCGATATAGGCGAGCCAACGCGCATACATGATCACGCCGTCGAACATATCGCCATGTACAACCATCAGCCGACGGCCATCGGCTGTTTCATGGATCGCCTCCAGCGCAATCTCAACCCCACCGAAAGTTAAGCCAGCATAATCGCGCATCATCTCGTCATGATTGCCGGGAATATAAACCACCCGTGTTCCCTTGCGAGCGAGTTTCAACACACGTCGCACAACGTCATTATGGGAGGCGGGCCAATACCAGCCTTTTCGCAGCCGCCAGCCATCGATGATATCCCCAACAAGGTAGAGCGTGTCGCTTTCGATGCTATGGAGAAAATCGACAAGCATCTCGGCGTTGCAGCCCGAAGTGCCGAGATGAATGTCTGAGATCCAAACCGTGCGAAAGCGTTGCTTGGGCGTAAAGCTTCTCGGCTCTGGTTCTGAAAACCAGCTCGGTTCAAATCCGCGCGTGATATTTTCCGAAAAACTTCTGCGCTCAAGTGCTTGAACCATCTGACGTCCCTTATCGCCCTCATCATCAAGAACATGAAGCACACGCACGTGACGCAGCGATGGCGGCTAGGTGACAATTTAGGGACGCGACTCGACGTCGAGCGGCGCCATTTCCGATGCCGGCAAGCGCCCACCCATAATCGACGCCAAGGTTGGCGCGATCATGCGCATATCGATGACCCCAAGATCATGCCCCCGCTTAATATCTGGGCCCATCACCATGAACACGGACCGCATCAGCGGCTCATCGGGCAGATAGCCGGGCGTGCCCCGATAGGCCGCCGCACTCAGAAGCGGGGCATTGGCTCCTTTGAACGCTCCGGATGTCGCGCCAGGCTTGAAACCAACGTAAAAGCTGGCCTGGGGGTTCCCGCCCTTCGCCCGAATTGCGGATGGGGCGAGAACACGATCGATTTTAAGCTCGGGCTGTGCCTGGAGGCGAGCGAGCAAATCAGCCACCCGCGAGATAAGCGCGGGGTCTTTTGGGTCTGCTAGGACAATCGCGGCCGACCCACCCGACGGCCAGGGCATCGCCTGCCAACCCACAATCTTGCCAGCAGCATTAAGAGTGATGAGGCCTGCATCGATAAATGCGCGAAACAGGTTCACCTCTGTATCGACAGGCGAAAAGCCGTGATCAGAGGCAACTGCAATAACACTATCAGGGCGCGCTTCATTCTGCGCCTCGACAAGCTCTCCGACAAGAGCGTCGATTTTCTCAAGAACAGCACGTGCCTGAGACGTATCGGGGCCAGCCAGATGCTGCTCATGATCATAAGCTGTCAAATAGACGGTGGTAAAATCAGGCCGATGCCGACGGATCAGCTTCACTGCAAACCGCGCCCGGTTCGTGTCCCCGTCAATGGTTTCATCGATGCCCTGCGCATAACGCGTGCCATCTGCCTCAAGCTGCTTTATCAGACCAGGTGTCGCCAAGGCGGCCAGAAGCTTGGCGTCGTCTTCATGGCCTGTGCGCCAAATCTGCGGCAGGTTCCAAGTGATCGATCGGATACCGACGCTCACCGGCCAATGCACATTGGCAGTGGTCAAACCTATGCCGGCCGCAGCATCCCAAAGAGTGTCGACCTTGATGTCACTACCATACCAGTACCAGCCGCCCTGATTTATCTGACGCGGATCAAAGCTTGTGTTGCTGACGATGCCGTGCCGTAGCGGGGACACTCCTGTTACCAACGTCGCGTGGCTGGGGTAGGTGATTGTCGGCGCGACACCTTTGACGGCCCTTGCCGAACTCCCTTCGACGAGGAAGCGCTTGAGGTTCGGGATTTTGAGGCCTTTTGCTTCGGCTTCATGCACATCGACGGGCCGGAGCCCGTCGATGGCAATGAAAAGGACTGGCGCACCCCAGGCCGGCGCGACGGGGGAGAGGAAGGCCACGCCGGCAGTGAGGAAATGCCAGCTCTTCATCAGAAGCCGGCTTTCACGGAAGCAAAGATCTGGCGGGGCGCCCCGGCAAGCAGCGTCATATTGTCACCGCTATTGCCAAAGCCGTTGGAGCCCAAGGTTGCGACATATTTCTTATCAAACAGGTTCGTCGCATTGAGCTGGATTTCCACTGGCTTGCGCAGGCCCGCATCGAACCGATAGCCCAGCGTCGCATCCACCAAGGCACGGCCGGGAACCGATTGGTCATTGGTGTAGGTGAAGTAGCGCTTCGACATATAGTTGACGCCCAGCTGACCATACACGCCGTCGCTATCATAGGCCAACTCGCCACGCAGCAAGTGCTTTGGGGCGTCCACAACGGTCTTATTGTTGGTCGCCGCGAGAACTGCCCCTGCAGCGTTCACAACATCGTTGCGGTAGGTGGTGTCATTATAGCTGTAAGACGCAAACAGCGTAACCCCATTGCCCAAGCGGAAATCACCAGCCGCTTCAAAGCCAATCGCCCGAACATCGCCAACATTCTGCAGCACCGCCGGGTTACCGACAATCCCAGCGCCCGTCGAAATGCCGAGCAAGCGGTTGCGGAAATTGACGTAGTAAACACCGATGGTGCCGTTGAAACGAGCATCAGTGAAGCGGGCACCAATTTCATAAGTGTCCGACTCTTCCGGCTTGAGGCTGCCCTTAATGGCATCGAAGCCAGCTTGAGTTGTCGAGAAAGGACCACTTGTGGTGGACGAGGTGAACGCCCGTGTTACCTGCGTAAAGCCACCAAATAATTCGGCGTTCGAGCTGAGCTTATAAGCTGCGCCCAGATGCGGCTGGAACCAATCCTTCGAACCGATCTTACCCGCGGCGCGACCAGCCGCGATCACCGGCTTGGATTCATTATCAACCTTAAAGCCCTTCCAGCCAATGTTGATCGTCGCATCGCCAAAGCTGATCTTGTCCTGAACATAATATTGGAGAGTATCCGTCGTGAAATCGAACTCCCACTGCGTGAAGAAGGGGTTCGTCATGAACTCACGATGGTCGAGCCCAGGCGCCGTGCGGCTTGAATAGGCGTAGAAACGGCGTGCTTGGTTGAACTTGTTATTTTCGTACCAGAGGCCGAACGAGATTTCTTGAGCACCCAAGCTGGCATTGAGGCTACCAAAAGCCCCGGTGCGCTTCAGATCATATTCGGTTGTCCGAACCGACATCGGCACGCTTGTCGGGCTGTTGACATAGGGCGTACCCCATGTCCCCTGCCCGTCATTCTCATGATAATAAACCTTAGCTTTCGCGGTGATCTGATCACCCAGAGGAGCCGTCAGGCCGAACGCGGCGATGGTATCCTTGCGCAGCCCCGAGGCGTCATAATAGGCGTCGTCGGCTGATGTGATCGGGCTGGGATAAACAGTACCAGCGGCCGGATTGAGCGGCGCAGTCCCCGTGTCCCCACGATTGGCTGCAATATCTGCCACCAAAACGGCTTTAGCATAGTTGGACGGCCCAAAATTGTCCCAATCATAGCCCAAGCGGCTGATCATCCCGAGCGAGAGATCTTGATAATCCTGCTCGGCACGGTCTGAATAGCTGGCATACGCATCAAGCGCCGCACCCCCCAAAGGCAGAACCGCCTTGGCGTTTACCATCATGGTCTTTTGCTCGCCATCGCCCTTCCACTTGTCGGTCTTATGATGTTGACCTGAAACATAGGCTCGGGCGCCATCACGACTACCAAAGCCAAGCCGCGTATAGCCGCGCATCGTATTTTCAGATCCATAGGTGAAGCTGGTGTCGGCCCCCAAAACATCCGCCGGATCAACAGAGAGAAATTCAAGTGTGCCGCCCAAATTATTCGTGGACTGGGTCCCGATAGAGCCGGCACCTTGCGAAACGCGCGTCACAGCGATGTTTTCCGGCGAAATGGCACGCGAGACATGAAGACCATTATTGTTACCATAGGTCATATCGCCCAGCGGAATGCCGTCGAGCGTGAAGCCAAGCTGGTTCTGGTTAAAGCCGCGGATCGTGACGCGCGTCGACCATTCGTAATTCCCGAACGGATCTGCCGCTTGGAAATTGACGCTGGGAAGCTTCTCAATCGCCTTGAGCGGGCTAGTGCCGGACGCAAGAATGGTCAAATCCTGCGTAGACAGTTCTTGAACCTGGCGGGTCTCACCCCGTCCAATAACGATGATTTCCGCATTTTCTTCAGGAAATTCTGTCCCTGCAGCTGGCGATTGAGCAAATGCCGGAAAGGCCACAATGGCGGTGCTGGCAAGCAAAAGCGAAGTGATCGAACGCATGAAAATTTCCCTGGTGTAGTTATATTGCACCTGCGCAATAATCCACTTTCATGACCAGATCGTTCAACTTTAATGACCAAAATATGACGTCGAGTTTATTTTTCCGTATTTCGCAACCGCAAAAAAATGGGCAGGATACCTGCGCATCCTGCCTAAATAATCGAGATAAGGTCTGCCTAAATAAGCCGAGGTTTAGAACTTCATGCTTGCCGACAGTGAAAAGCTACGGCCGACATCATAGCTATTGACGTCCACCCGATTTGCACCGGCTTGTTGATACTCGATATGGCGGCGACCGGTCAGGTTGCGCGCCTCGAATTTCAGTTCGAGTTCACCGCCCAAAAGCTCAATGCCCTCACGCGCGACAAAGTCGAGCCGGAAGCCGGGCTTTTCAATCACGTCAGGCTGGGGTGGCGAACCAAAAATGCCTCGGCTGATGACACGATCGCTGGCATAGGTGATCATGATCGTCTGTTGCGACAAACGATCTTGATTTTCCAACGCCAATTGCAGGTTGACGATATGGTCAGACTGACCGGTCAGCTTGGCGCCATCGGAGAAAAAGTCTGTGGCACGCGTCGAGAATGCTCCATAAACTTGGGTCGCGTCACCCTCTTTCACCTGAAGCTTCGATTGGGTGAAGGTGTAGTTTCCAATCACGACAATTTTACGCGGGGCGAAGAAGCCGGTGTCCGCGATCGAGAAGTCCTTCTGAGCATCGGCCTCAAGCCCGTATAAGGTTGCACGCGGGGCGTTTGCATAGGATGTCGTGAAGTTAGAATTGATGAACGCTTCGATCGGATTATCGATGCGCTTGAAGAAGCCGGCGAGCGATAGCTTTTGCTGCGGGGCGTAATACCATTCTACCCGCGCTTCGCCATTATACAGCTGGCTGTCTGTTAACAACGGGTTCCCGCGATACTCACGGTTGCTGTCCGGATCATAATAAGGCTGGTTGATCAGCTCGCGAAATTGCGGGCGCGCGATCGTTTTCGAGCCGCTGAGGCGGGCCTGCAGGCCGGTGTCAATTTCCCATGTCACGGTCGCCGCGGGCAACCAATAGTTACGCTTCAACGCGGTACCAACCGTCGATGCCCCCTCAGATAGGAACACCTTGATCGGATCCACCGTAAGATTCCCCATCTCATAACGCACACCGGCATCGATGCTGATGCTGTCATTAACCCGCCAATTGATCTTGCCATATCCAGCTTTGTTGCGCAGCTTGGCGAGGAAAGCCGGATTGCCTTCATCCGCTTCGATCATTTCGATGGAGAAATTATCGATGATGCTCGGGGCGAGCAGATAGTCAGGCCGGAGCATCGTGACAGCGCTCGGTAAGCACGAGGCAGGGTTCAGAGGCACGCCCTCGCAGATCGGCGGAGCAAGGAACTGGAATTGCCGCCGCGCGCTCGTCCGCTTGGTGTCCGAATAAGCGCCACCTGCGGTGAGGGTAAGATCAGGACTTGCCTTGAAAACAAGGTCGCCACTTGCCGACCACAAATCTTCGTCTAGATCCGAGAAGGTGATGCTCGCATCACCACCGTTACCGTTATTCAACCGATTGACGAAATAGGCGCCCAAGGGATCCGCATCGGTGTTGGTGCGCAGATATTCAAACGACAATTCGAACGGCGCTTTACGCTGCGAATTGGCATAGCCACCGCGCACATCCAAGCTGAGCTCAGGCGAGAACTGAAATTCACCAACCAGCTGGGAATTGATGAGCTGGCGCTCATACCACGCCGTTGTCTGGCGCATGCGATCGACACTTGTTTGGCCTTGACGGCCGATCGACAGCCGCGCCTGTTTCGACGTATCGTGAATATAGAGGTTGGTCCAGCGCAGCTTATTATCGCCAAATTCGAGGCCAAGTCCGACCAGGCTGTTCATTACGATACGATTTTCAGTATTCAGGCCCAGAAAATCTGACTCAATCGAGTTCAAATCAGCACTCAGCGAACGTTGCTGAGTGGGCTGACGCGACTGCCACTTGTTGCTGTACCCAAAGGTACCAATCACGCCAAAATTGGCGTCGCCAATGTCCCAAGACGTGGCTCCGGAAACCGAACCAGAAAAATTAGCTGGTAGATTTTTCCAGCTTTGCAGCACAGCGTTGCGGCTCGTCACCAGCTCGCGCGCGATCGCCTGCGTATCGACATCGCCAGAGCTCATTCGCTTCTGGCTGTCAAAAAACGCCTGAAGGGCGGGCGGCACATCGCGATTGCCGTTGTCAAACCCCGTCCAGTCGGCCTTGCTCCCATAATAGGTATAGCCAAGATTGCCTGTGGTTTCCGTATCCCCAGAAACGCCGAACCCAATGGAGAAAAACGGCTCTTTGCTGACCGCCTTCGTCGTGAGATTG
>JACCDX010510428.1_pt1 | contig 15452 bp, 15 predicted proteins | sample 7449681 | NCBI WGS metagenome assembly JACCDX01 (sample SAMN15323450, study PRJNA562643) | freshwater metagenome | isolation source: river surface water | place: USA:Blue River Watershed | collected 2017-08-18 | reverse complement strand
TTTGATCAAAACCAGTTTAGGCAGAGTTTTTCTGAAATTATTTCCAGTCAAAATGAAGAAAACTATGCGAATGAAATTGAGATTTTTTTACTGCTAAAAAGTGATCTTAATTTGCAGGACAAATATCAAAATTTACTCAGTCTTATTGAAAGCAAACCACAGAATAAAAAGATTTTTGATGATAGAGATTTTTTACAAATTTTTGCGCAGATGTTTGGCAATAAAAAAGTCTTGGAATTAGTCACAGATCTTTATCCCGAAGATGAAGAATTGCGAATTAATGTTTTTAAAGAAGTTGCTCACAAAAGTAAATTGGAGGCAAATTTTAAGAATTTTTTTAAGGAATTCGTTGCCACTGTTTCTGATAAGAATGCGATAGATTTAACAATAATTTTTTACAGTCATTTTACCTTAAGAGATCAATTAGAAATCTTTAATAAACGCATTAATCCAAAATATAGTTTTCTAAAAGATGCTTTAGAAAGAGTAAGCTTACAAGATATCTTAAAACCACAATTTCTCGAGATAGTTAAAGAAAATACCGAGCTCGAATCTTTGGAAGGTTTTACGGCTTTGGGTATATTCTCTTATTTGGATAATCCTCGCGGTGATTTAGGAGTTTTCCAAAATCTTAGAGAATGTTTTAAGCCAGAATTTTATGATGTTTTGTGCGAGGAATATGCTGCAGAACTTGTCGGTAAAACAAGAGTTTCGATAGATAGAAATGAAATTGAGCCAATGCAATTTCAACATCAGATGTTTCCCAATTCGCTTATTACCCAATATCTATCATCAAGATGTAGAACAGTTGATTTTACAGTCTTGCCCGAAGTTTATCGATTTGGCAAATCAGAAATGTTAAACTCTTTTAACGAAAATCGTCCAAAAAAAATTACTGAAAGATTTTGGGAAATCTTTGCTGGAAGGCAAATAGATCATACGCAAGAAATGGCACGGAAATTTATCAATTTAGTGCAAAAAAATAATCCTGATGACGCAGAAATAGTAAGATTTTTTGAAGAAATATTTGCGCTAGAATCAGGTGCAATAAATCCTGATCCAAATGTTTTAGATGATGCCGGAGAAAATGCTTACCAAAGATTGGGCAGATTTTTTCGCGGTAATAAATACCAAATAGCTTACTTATTTGCCCAAGATGGCGAAGTTGATAATTTTAGAAATTCAATAACAACTTTGGGTGATGGATGCGTTGCTAATATTGCAACTCAGTTCAGCGTTTCGCTTTATAAGTCTTTAATTGAAGATCCTTCAGGTCAGATTTTATTTTCAGTTTTTTATGAAAAAATTGCTAATCCAGTTTTGAACTTAGGCGATCGAGATAATCTGAATGCCAGCGCTCAAGGATCCGATATCATGGACAGCAGTTTAATTCAAAGGCAGTTCATTTTACCCACAGTTTTTTTTAAAGCGCTCGAAGAAGAATTTTTTAAAGACTCTAAAAAAGCAAAAGATCCGTGGCCGGTTATTTTGAGTAATCTAGGTGCAGATAATACTGACGAGATTTTGGAAACGATGTTAAAAAAAAGGTTAACTGTTCAAGAAGTTAATCAAATGGCTGCTAAAATTGCCGCTTATGTAATTATCCAAAAAATTTCTCCTGAAATGTGTTTGGTTGAAAGTCTTGGGCCAGTAAGGTCACAGATTCATAACATTGTAGGATTAGATGAAGCGACTCTTCTTTTTAAATTTGACAATCAGACGCTGACTAAAAAGAATTTATCGCAAGAAGAAGAAAAAGATGATTTTGAACACCCAGGAAATATAGTGGAAATTAAAGAATCTAGATCTGCGGCTTATCGCCTGTGTAGCGCTTTAACCTCTTTTTTACCAACAAGAACTAAATAATGAAAATCAACAGAGATAAAAAATTTACCGAGTTTTTTGATTCTTCCCAAGGCTTTCGCAAAATCGATTTTCTGGTTTTGCATCACGTTGAGGCAAATTCAATTCATCATGCAATTGAGCAATTTAAGGAACATAAAGTTAGCTCGCATTTTGTGATTGACGAGGCAGGAGAAATTTTTGAATTAGTTGATGAAAATGATGTGGCCTATCACGCTGGAGTCAGTTTTTGGAAGGGTTGTGATGGTTTGAATAAAACTTCAATTGGTATAGAATTTATTAACTCAGCTCCATTTAGCAAAAAATTTGAGAAAGATCAGATGATTGCCGGAGTACAGCTTTGCAAGTACTTGGCGGCAAAATATAAAATCACGCCACAAAATATTGTTGGCCATTCTGATATTGCTTATGATCGACAAACTAACTTGCTTGATCGCAAACAAGATCCTTCACATTTATTTGATTGGCGTTTTTTGAGCGATAATGAAATTGGTATTTTTCCGCAAATTAAATTTGAAGAAAAAAAGCTGTTTGAGCTTGGAAATAAAGACAGCGCGATATTAGTAATAAAAGAAAATCTAAAAAAATTCGGTTATCGTGTGTTGAATTTAAACGATGAGTTTGATGCCGAAATGCAAGCTTTGGCGATAGTTTTTAATCGCCGTTTTATTGGCCAAGATCAGAATTTCTGGAGTGTTGCTTCGCAGGCTGTTTTAAATTCTCTTAATTAGGATAACGAACAATCACCACGCCCGATCCATCAGTTCCGCCATTTTCACTAGTTAGACGATTTCCACCGCCAACCGCTAAAACTTCAACATTGCGTGAAGTTGGGCAGGTGAAAGTGCCATTAGAGTTAAAAACATGGAGCGTATAATAGGTTCCTGAATCGACGCCACTGTAAGGATTTTAAAGAGTACAGCTACCACTATCTACGGTTACGACATCGCCAGAGCAAGTGTAGTTAATAATTCCGCTATAGCCGGAATCGCAAGAGATACTACCACTGCCTGATGAAACTGGAGTGCCATCGGCAATTCCAGTTACACCAGAGAAACTACAGCCATTGGAAGCGCAACTTCCTCCACTATACCCACTGGAACAAGTACATGGTTTTATCACTGATCCCCAAATTCCTTTGTCACCACATTTTTTAGCTGGATAAGCGACACTGCCATTCCAGTTTGGAGATGGGCAAGCTGTGCTAGCGGCTACGATTTGTCCGGCGTAAGCTTTTGGCCAAGTTACTGTGGTTTCGTATAGGCTTTCAGTTGATGATGCAGAAGTGCAGGGAATTAGCGACCAAGCGTTATAATCACTAAGTAATTGCTCTTCCGTTTTATAAAAAATTACATCATCAAAATCAGCGACCGAAGAAGATTGCACGAAAGTGCCGTCAAAACCAGAAGTAGAAGGAGTTGGTGCGATATTTTCGATACTAGTTTTTGCATCGTTTTTTAGTTCGTCGCTATTCGAACTTGCAGTTGGAACTGCCGAAGAATTTGCCGCATAAGCGCCAGATTTATTAGCGCCGCGACTAATCAAAACAAACAAAGCGTTGGAAATTGAAGCGCCGCCCGTAATTGAAATCATCGAAGAATTTGCGATATTACTTTCAAAACTATTACCGCTAGTAGTTGTTAATCTTTTGTCGACAACATAAACAATCTTACTGCCGTAAGCATCTTCGGCCAGATCCGAGCCAAGTCCCAAACTTTGAGTTGGCACCATTCCGTAAACTAAATTGGTATTAGAATTTGATTGATAAACGCCGGCGGCAACGCAATTAGTTGCGGAAATTTCTACTCCGTAAGTTGCAGAAGAAGTTTTCGATTGAATCAAAGAAGCGGGGCAAGGAAGTCTTTTATTGGTTAATAAAAATTTGCCTAAAGCTTGATAAATTGTGGTAAAATTTTCATTGCCAGTGCGGTTTTTTTCATTAGCGATTTTACTGCTCATAATCGAAACCATTCCGGCGATAATCACTGAAATTACAATGATGACGAAAGAAAGTTCAATTAAGGTAAAAGCTTGGCGCGATTGTCTTTGCAGCAGATTTTTTTTCATTTCTTTAATTAAAAATCGTTTTGGCAATGGTCAAAACAGTGACGTTTTTGGCGCCGGATTTTTTTAAAATTTTTGCACAGTTTTCTAAAGTCGCGCCTGTTGTCATAACATCGTCGATTAAGAGAATTTTTTTATCTTTTACGATTGCAAAATATTTGGGATTCAAAGCGAAAGCGCTTTTAAGATTACGTTGGCGCTGCTTTTGTTTCAGCGCAACTTGAGCTGTAGTATTTTTTATTCGCAACAAAAAATCTGGTCGCAGCTTTGCTATGGGATTTATTTTCGAAATCGCGCGCGCCAACATCAGCGACTGATTAAATTTACGATGGCGTAATCTTTTTTTATGTAGAGGAACGGCAACGATAAAATCGGCTTCGGCGATTTGGCTGCGAGCATGATTAAATAAAAATCGCGCTAATTTTTTAGCGATATGCGTGCCGTCGCGATATTTAAAATCGCCGATAATTTTCTTGATAATGTCGTTATAACCAAAAATTACGATGGCTTTGTCGTAAGATGGGCGTTGGTTTAAGCAGCTTGAACAAGTTAGATTTTGTGCGACGACAAATTCAAAAGGATTGCAACAAATCTTACATTTTGGTTCAGTTATAAATTGCAATTTTAGCCAGCAATCATTACAAAATAAGCCTTCCGCGCTGATAATTTTCTGGCAGTACAAGCAGTGACTTGGAAAAATAATTTCCAAGATTTTCTTAAAAAAATTCATTGAAGTGATGATTCAAGAGGTTCTATTCAATCGTGATTTGCTGCGCCAAAATAAGGCGCGAGCAGCTAAAACATTTTCTCAAGCATCTTTTTTGCATCACGAGATTGCAAATAGAATTACAGAAAATGTTGAGTTGTTGAATCGCCAATTCACCAATGTTTTAGAGATTGGTGCGATGGATGATTATTTGCGCGGCCTTATTCGAAGCGATAATTATGAGTGTTGTAATGACGAAGAAAATCTGTCGTTAAAACCAGAATCCTTCGACCTAATTTTAAGCAACCTAAACTTCCACTACATCAACCAAATTCCAGAATTTTTAATCCAAATTCGTGATGCTTTAAAACCAAACGGCGTCTTTATCGCCAGCTTTTTTGGTGAAGAAAATCTTAGCCAACTGGCTCACGTTTTATACGAAACTGAAAATGAAATTTACGCTGGAGTTTCGCCGCGTATGCCGCCAACTATCGACGTTAAAACCGCGGCAAACCTGATTGCCAAAGCGGGATTTCACAATCCAATTTCTGATTTCGAAAAAATCGAAGTTAATTATTCTGATCCGCTGAATCTGTTAAAAGATTTGAAAATGATGGGGCAGGGCAATATTATGAGCAAACGCTCACGCAAATTTTTCACGAAAAATTTCTTAAATAAAATTTCCCAAAATTATCGTAAGATGTATGGAAACTCTAATGGTGAAATTCCAGCGACTTTTGAAATCGTAACAATTACCGGATGGAAAGCCTCCTTTGAAAAAGGAGGTGGCGCGTAAGCGCCGGAGGATTTAGGAGAGTTACGAGAAGTCTAAAAAAATAAAAACTCCCCGCAACTCAAGTAAATCCTCCGTCACGCGAAGCGTGCCACCTCCTTTTTCAAAGGAGATTAAAAACAAAAAAACAAATATGAAAAAACTTCACATCAAAACCTACGGCTGCCAAATGAATGTTTACGACTCGGATCGTATGCAAGATTTAATGGAAAATGTTGGATATGAAACTGTCGACTCACCAGAAGGCGCCGACATGGTTCTGATCAATACTTGCCACATTCGCGAAAAAGCCTCGGAAAAATTATTTTCTGATTTAGGCCGAATCCGTCCGCATAAAGATAAAATGAAAAGTGACGGCAATCAGATGATCGTTGCTGTTGCTGGTTGCGTGGCGCAAGCTGAAGGTGAAGAAATTTTTAGACGTTCAAATGTTGTTGATATTATTGTGGGTCCGGAAAGTTACCAAACCTTGCCAGATCTGGTTGGAAAAGTTATCCGCGAACAAAAGAAACAAATTAATTTAGAATTTACCCCCAACGATAAATTTGACGTATTACCACAAAGCAAGTCTGGCGTTGGCGCCAGCGCTTTTGTAACTGTGCAAGAAGGTTGCGACAAATTCTGTACTTTCTGCGTGGTGCCATACACTCGAGGTGCTGAATATTCCCGCGAAGTTTCAAAAATTGTTGATGACGCTAAACGCCTTGTCGATCAAGGAGTTAGCGAGATTTATTTCTTAGGCCAAAACGTTAATGCCTATCACGGTTTAGATGAAAAAGGCGAGGCGGCAAGTTTGGCAAAATTAGTTGAAGAAGTTGCCAAACTTGATGCGGTAAAACGTATTCGCTACACCACTTCACACCCGCGTGACATGTCGGAAGACTTGATTGCAGCGCATCGCGACATTGAAAAATTAATGCCATTTTTGCATCTGCCAATTCAGTCGGGATCGAACAGTGTTTTGAAAGGAATGAACCGCAAACACACGCGCCAAGATTATTTTAAAATCATCGAAAAACTGCGCGCAGCAAGGCCAGACATGGGATTATCTTCTGATTTTATCGTGGGCTTTCCCGGTGAAACTGATCGTGATTTTGAAGATACAATGGACTTAGTTCGTCAAATCAAATTCACTCAATGCTATTCTTTCAAATATTCGCCACGTCTGGGAACTCCAGCTTCTGACGCCAAAGTTCAAGTCGAAGAAAAAGTAAAAGAAGCAAGATTATTTGAGCTGCAAAAACTTCTCACCGAACAACAAATTGAATTCAACCAAAAAAGCGAAGGCCAAACCATGCCCGTCCTTTTTGAGCGCGCTGCCCCAAGCTCCGGCAAAGCCAAAGCTAGAGCCGCCACCCAACTTTGGGGAAAATCTCCCTACCTTCAATCCGTAATCGTTGACGTAAGCAGCGAAGAAGAAGCCCAAAAATACTTCGGCAAAATCGCCGATGTTAAAATCCTGAAATCAAGACCGAGTAGTTTGGTGGGTGAGATAAGCTAATGAAAGATATAATTTCAGGAATTATTTCGGGAGCGATTGACGGAATTGTAGATTCGATTCTTAAAGCTGTAAAACCATTTAAAAAAATCTTTGGAGCAAATGTTGTAATTTTACCATCTCAAATTCATAGAAATTGGTGGCATATGGGAAAGTATTTGGATAAACCAGCAATGCAGGTTTCTAGTGGATGGCATGTCACTAATAAATCGGATAAACAGATTAGAATTCTCAATGTTTATTTAAAAAACCCAAAAACTATGGGAACTGTTCTTACCAGAAAAATAGGATCTAATCTGCATGGATTTGAGTTTTCTATTCCTTCCAACCAAACTTCAGATTTGGCTGTAGAATTTTGGATTTATCCTCCTTCTAAAAAGGATAGTGAGGCTTTCAAATCGGATGTTATATTTGTTGATCAATATGGAAAGAAAGTTGTGGTTAAGAATGTTAATTTTCCGTATATTTGACCAATACAAATACTTTTGGACGTGGTCTGTGACAGTATCTTCACCTTCATGTCAAAATTGACTTTATTTTTTCTCCAGCGCCTTCGAGCCTTTTAGTGATTTTTTCTCATCTGAGTTTAATCGTCTTGCAACTTTTTTGACATCTTCAGCGGCGGATAATTTTTCGGGTGTGATGCCACGTTCAAGTAATGTATTTCTTACAGCTTTGTTGTTGGTGACGTGTTCACTGGAAATTCCTGATTCATCAGCAATTTTATTTTTTCTGGTATTAAAGATGGTGATTTCGCTGGCGAAGTCTTTGGCTTTTAAAATAATTGTTGGGGCATAGTCAGCTAGTGGACGAGTATTTGGAACGTTCCAGGTTTCTTTCATTTGTTTAGTAGTTTTGCCAAAAAGTGCGTGATCACCTTTGCTGCGAATCGTAGCAAAATTTTTATCATCTCCAGTATGTTCGAAAATTACTTTTGAGAGTTCTTTCTCGGTTTCGCTGAGTTTTTTGCGTGCCATTACACGTTCTGCTTCTAGTAAACGTTGTTCGATTAATTCAGCGCGACGTGTTTGAGTAGCGAAGTAGGTTTGAGCGAAAGAAATTTCTGGTTTTGATGGATCGCCATTTTGAGCAATTAAGTAACAGGCATACCTTGTGAGCATTATGTCATCAATTTCTCGTTTTCCACCGGAGCCGAGATCGACCATTTTGTTGAAATCAACAAAATGGTCTGAGGCTTTCTGTCTAGAGCCTTCGCAAGAAATTTTAGCTTTTGAAATTACGATATTAAAATTACGCCATTCGTTATAGCCAAGAAGTTTTTGCAAATCGCGTGCTAGCCAAAATTCTTGGCCATCTTCGGTTTTATTGGCGTGAGATTCAAAAGAAGATATCAGACTGTAGATGATTTCAGTTTGCATATTGGTGATTTGATATTGAGGAAGTTCGTAAATTTTTTGCACTATGTTCTAATAAATATAGAACGCAAATATTTTTCAAATCAATCATTAAATCTGGTCGAAATTCGCAGATTTAATTACTTACAGGAAATCTGGGGACAGTTTACTAATTTCCTGTCATCCTTAAGCTAAGCGAAGTATTTCTCTAAGAATCTGACCAAACAAAAATAATCACACACTAACCAACACCAAACACCGCCACGATAATTGTTTTAACTGAGGTGGAGAATGAAAGTTTTGTTAAGTCTTTTGGTTGTTGTGTTTTTGTTTTTTATTAATGAAGCGCATGCCAGACAAGGTTGTTGCTCACATCATGGTGGTGTTTGTGGTTGCGGGTGTTGTGATGGGTCTGCACTTTCAAATAAATGTGCGCCTTATTATCCACAATGTCGCCCGTAATTTATTTTTTCTTCAACTAAACTTGGGAACAGTTTGTTAGTCTTCAAACCAAAAACAGCTTGCAAATAAAAGGCGCGTAACTTTTTGTAATCTAGGTATGCCCAGGGTCGAACTCTGCTTGTAAGTCGCCTGGGTTTTTTATTGTCTGAAGTTTGGTTAAGAAATCTTGATATTCTAAAAAAATTTTCGGGAAGTTGTGGAGGGTTGTAGACCAATTTGCAAGCTCTTGAGATAGATGATTTAAAATTTCGTAGATGATTTTGTGATGTAGAATTAGATCGTGTTTTAAGATAAATTCGTGGTGAGCAATTCGGTTTCTGATTAGTTTTATTCCTTCCAATTAATATGTTCATATCATCTTGAAGCCTCCAGTCAGAAATTAGTTATAAAGGTTACGTTTGTTGTCATATTCATAAAGAATGGCAATTTTAATTCATGAAGGTCGAAATTTTTATGACTCAAGCCACAATTTTTTTTGGTCACGGCTCGCCGATGAATGCAATTGAAGATAATCAATTTTCGCGTCAATGGCGTGAAATTGGGGCAAGCTTGCCGCAGGCGAAGGCGATTTTAGTGGTGTCGGCGCATTATGAAACTGATGGGGTGAAGATTGCTTGTTCGCAAAATCAAAAAACCATCCACGATTTTTATGGATTTCCCGATGAACTTTTTGCCGTGCAATATCCAGCGCGAGGCGATTTTGTATTGGCTCGCAGAATTATTGAGATTTTAGGCGAAGGTGAAATTGACGAAAATTGGGGATTAGATCACGGCGCTTGGTCAGTTTTGGTTCACACTCATCCGCAGCCAAAAATGCCGATTTTGCAACTTAGTTTAGATCGCAAAAAATCAGCGCAAGAACATTACGATTTAGCCAAGAAGCTTACGGTTCTGCGTGATGAAGGAGTTTTGATTATTACTAGCGGTGACATTGTTCACAATTTACGCGCTATTAATTGGGGCGGCGGCGCTTATGATTGGGCGCAAAAATTTAATGATGAAATTGTTGCGGCGATTGTGCAAAGAGATCACGAAAAAGTGATAAATTTTGCTACTCTAGATGGTGCGAAAATGGCAGTTCCAACAAATGAACATTTCTTGCCATTGCTTTATCTTCTAGCTTTGCAGCGTGATAGTGATAAGACGGAAATTTTTAATAATGAAATTGACTTAGGATCAATTTCAATGACGGGAATTATGTTTTCTGAGGACTGATTTATTCTAAACTTAAGATAGACCCCGTCATGAAGACGGGGTGACAAAACTGGATGAGGTTTCTTAAAAACTGGATGATGTTTCTCAAAACTGGATGAGGTTTCTCAAAAACTGGATGATGTTTCTCAAAAACTTGTCACCCCGTCTTCATGACGGGGTCCATCCTTTCGCAAACTTATTTTAGAACATTTTATTACTGATCACGCCACGAATAATGCCTTCAACTCTGAAATCGTCAGCGGCGATGAAAGGTTCAAATTCAGTATTCAAAGAAACCAGAATTACCTTTTTGTTTTGTAGGTTTATTTTTTTGATTAAAACCTGACCATCATTGACGCAAAGTGTCGTCACGCCATTCTCGGCTTTGTTAGATTTTTCAACCACAACAAAATCGCCGGGATTAATTTTGGGTAACATCGAATCACCTTTAGCTTTAACCATAAAAGCTTTGCTGGCGGGGAAACTCAGAAGTTTTGTTGAAACCGGAATACGATCAATTGGATTGCCATCAAGAATTGAGCCTTCAGGGCCGCAAGCAGCAAGTCCGTACAAATTTAAGTAAGCAATTTCTTTGTCGGGACGTTTTAAGATTTGGTAATCTCGAGAATTGTTGGGGTTCTTTTTTAAATAACCTTTTTTCTCAAGTTGCGACATATGATGCACCACAACGCTGGTCGAAGAAGCGCCGATCAGATCTTGCAATTCGCGCACAGTCAGCGGCTCATCCATGTTTTTAGATAAGATCTCAATTAATTTTTCCTGTGCTTTATGAAGACGGGTTTCAGACATTTTAAAAAAGTAGTTGCGTTAATTTTTTTCTGTTCTAGTTCTTATAGAACAAACATCACAAATCTAATAACAATGTTTTAAAAATATTAAGCAATAGGTTTATGAAAACTGAAGAAATCGTGAAAAAAGCCATGTCCAACCGTCAGGCGGTATCATTTAAATATCGCAGAATCACCAACGGCAAAGAAGAGAACATTAATCTTGCCCGCATCATTTTTATGACAACTGACAATCGTGGACAGGAAAGTATCGCGGTTGATTTATTGCAGGAAAAACGTTTAACCAAAATGCATTATTTCGATATGAATTCGATTTCTAATATCGAGATCTTGGCGGTGTAATCGTTGTACTGCCACACTGTAACACTGTCATTGAGGGGAATTATATATTTGACTAGCCGCCATCATTTCGAGCGCAAGCATGGCAAACCAGAAAAACTGAACACTAAACTGGTTTGCCAAGCTTGGCGCTCCCTATGACGGCGTGAAGACATGGCTAGCCAAATATATAATTCCCCTTGCAATGACGATGTTGGAAATGGCGTTATAAATTTCGCAGTTTCGCAGATAGCTAATCGTATTATGAATCCAAAACTTTAATGCCCGCCACCCATTTCAACTTTTCTAGTTGGTTTTGGAGCCAACCAAATTGCCGAGGCGGCAAAAATGAAGGTTACTGACGCAACCATTAAAACATGATTAGTTGAAAGCATGATTGCTTGCGACTGAATCAAATTATCAAGCATGCCAGTTGCAACTTGTGGATCGGATGTTTCACCAAGCATCTGTGAAAATTTTTCCGGCGAAATTGAGTTGGCAGTTAGGTCACTACGAAATTCTGTCGCTTTATTTTCCCACGAAGTTGTGACCAAAGAGGTGGCAATTGCGCCGGCAAGAGTTCGTAAGAAACTCATCAAACCTGCAGCTGAAGCGTCTTCTCCTTCGTTAACTGAAGCTAAAGCCAAACTGGTTAGAGGAATAAAAAAGAATGGCATGCCAATTCCTTGAATCAGCATGGGCCAAGCAACTTGCCAGGCGGTCATGTCGGTTGTGCCAAAAGCGCGAAAGTACGTCCAAATTCCTAACCAAGCTACGCCAAAAAATACTAATTTACGTGGATCAAATTTCTGCGACATCATGGCAGCGAAAGGTGCGGCAACAACTGCTAAAACGCCGGTTGAAGCTCCGACAATTCCCGACCATGTGGCGTTGTATCCCATGTAAGATTGTAGCCACAAAGGCACTAAAACAACAGTGCCAAAAAATGCGCCGAAAGCGAAACTGATAGTTGTTGTGGCTGCGGTGAAACCGCGATGACGAAATATCCGCAAATCAACAATTGGATGCTCTTCCGTTAATTCCCAAATCAAGAACGAGAAGAAAGTAATCACAGCAACAACACTTAAAAATACGATTAAAGGTGACGAGAACCAGTCCAAAGTTTTGCCTTCATCAAGAACATATTGTAGCGGCGCAACCCAGCCCACCAAAAGCGCCATGCCGATATAATCAATTTTGGCTTTAAGAATTTTGGTTTCGAATCGACTAAGCAATCCAAAGGCAACGAAGCCGCAAATCAGAGCGATTGGAATGTTGATATAAAAAATATATTCCCAACCCCAATTATCGCAAATATAGCCACCGACAATTGGCCCCAGAATTGGTGCGATCAGTGTTGTCATACTCCATAAGGCGAGGGCGACACCGCGTTTTGCTGGTGGAAAAGCGCGCATCAAAAGTGTTTGTGAAAGTGGCATTAAAGGTCCGCCAGCAAGTCCTTGGCAAATTCGGGCAAATACCAAAAAGCCAATCGAGCCAGCTAATCCGCACAAAGCCGAAAAAATTCCAAACATAATCATGGAAACGCAAAAGGCTTTAACGTTGCCAAAACGTGAAGCGATCCAGCCAGTCAGAGGAACAGAAATTGCTTCGGCAACGGCGTAAGAAGTGATAACATAAGTTCCTTCATTTGGCGAAACGGCTAAGCCGCCGGCGATGTGAGGAACTGAAACGTTAGCAATGGTCATGTCGAGAACGACGACGAAGTTAGAAATTGCAAGCAACAATCCGGCAGCCAAAAGCTGTCCGCCTTGCAACGGTTCTACTTTTTCGATTTGTGCTGATTTGTCTGACATTAGTCTTGTTTAGAAACGTTAATATCAACATGCATCGAAAGACCAATTTGCAAAGGATGTTCGTTTAATTCTTCAGGTGAAAGTTCAATTCTAACTGGCACGCGTTGTACAACTTTAATCCAGTTGCCAGTAGCATTTTGCGCTGGAATTACGGCAAAAGCCGAACCAGTTCCGCCAGAAAAGCCGGCAACTTTTCCGTGATAAATCACTTTTTTACCATATTTGTCGGAGACGATTTTTACTGGCTGTCCAACTTTTACTTTTTCGAGCTGCACTTCTTTGAAATTAGCATCGACATGCATCTGATCTTTTGGTGTGATCGACATCAAATTAGTGCCAATTTGCACACGTTGTCCAAGTTGAATTTGGCGACGTGCCACAACTCCATCAATTGGTGCGTGAATGGTGGTGCGTTGAAAATCAAGTTTAGCTTGTTCGACTGAAACTTTGGCTGATTCGAAAGCTGCTTGTGCGTTTTCAAAATCATTTTTGGCATTAATCAATTCTTCATCGGAAGCCGAATCGATTTCTTTCAAAGTTTTACGTCTTTTGTAATTAGCTTGGGTTTGATGAAGACTAGCTTCGGCTTTGGCAAGATTGGCTTTAGCAATCGCGATCGAAAGTTTAACATCGGCATCGTCAATAATTGCCAAAACGTCGCCGGCTTTTACTTCTTGAGTGTCAGTAACTTTGATTTCCTTGACCACGCCACCAACTGCGGCGTTGATCTGCGCCACTTCAGCTCCAACGTAAGCATTGTCAGTTGTAATGTGATTTGAGCCGATGAAGTAATAATAAGTCAGATAAATCGTCACCAAAGTTGTGGCACTTGCGCCAAGAATTTTGAAGAAAAATTTCTTTTTATCGCTGCCATTTTTTGTTTTCTCAGTGGTCATATTTTTTATAAGTAAGGTTGAAGAAGTGAGTCGATCACACGCAAAATATTCTTTTTGATGTGTTTGATGTTATTTTCGTCATAGCCTTTCCAATCGCTTAAATAAAGAAGGCTCGACTTGTTAAGTTGGAAAGAAGTTAAAATTCCGTGTAAAGTATGAGTCAGTAAAATCACCTCAATTGCAGTGATTTTTTTCTTCATAATTTTTGCCACCGCCATCGAAAACGGTTCGCAAACGCGAATCATCACACTTTCAAAAAGCGTTTTAAAATGTTTGCTTTGGTCAATTTGTTCAAAAGCGATAATCTTGGAATAGCGCTTATTTTCTGGGTTGGTGATGGTTTCAACAAATGTTAGCGACATCACTTTTATCGCCTCAATAATCTCTTTTTTATCTTTGCTATTTTCGATGATCGCCTTTTGCGCAATCATTGTTGGCATCATAAATTGATTAGAGCGTTCGTGAATTTTTTTAATCACGCTGCCGTAAATATTGTCCTTACTTTTGAAGTGATAATGCAAAGTTGAGATGTTAACTTGCGCTAGAGCCGCAATGTCTCGTGTTCTTGCACCATCAAAACCATTCTGTGAAAAAATTGTCACCGCAGCGTCGAGAATTTTTTCTTTCTGGTTTTCTGAATTTGAAATTTTTGTTTTTTTCATTTTCTAATTATTCCGTTTTTATCCTCATTTGAAAAAGGAGGTGGCGCGGCACGCGCCGGAGGATTTATTTGAGTTACGGGTAGTCTAAAAAAATAAAAACTACCCGTAACTAAAGTAAATCCTCCGTCACGCCATGCGGCGTGACACCTCCTTTTGCAAAGGAGGTTATTTTTTCTTCTCCACCCAAGAAACCTGATCATCTTTGAAGCGCATTTCATAGCCTTCAAAGCCGCCACCAATCGCTTTGTGTAGAGCAATTAAATTTACCAAACTGTCAGTTTTTTTCTGCGCTAATTGAATTTCATTATTCAGGTTTGCGATTTGAGTGTTGAAAAGCTGTTCGCTGGACATTGCGCCAAAGCGTTTTTTATTTTCTGAAATTTCTAAAATCTTGTTGCTGGCTTGCAGCGAGCGGCTCGAATTATTTTCAATTTGCAGCGCATTAACATATCGCACTAATTGCGATTCGCATTCTTCTAAGGCTGAGAGCACAGTTTTTTCGTAATCTAATACGGCGATTTTGGCGTTAGCTTTGCTGATTTTATATTCTGCCATTAATTGTCCGATTGAAAAAATCGGCACTGAAACACCGCCGCGAAGATCTTTAACATTGGCGCCATTTTTAAACATGCCGCCTAAATCTTTAGCACCGCCACCAATTTTTGCGGTTAAATTAAAGCTCGGCAGAAATTCTTTAAACTGCGCGCTTTTGTCAAAAACTGCGGCGTCAATTTCATAATTTGCGGCGATGATGTCGGGACGACGTTGTAAAATATCTGACTTCAAACCAACCGGCACAAGACCTGAATAATAATCGAAAATTTCTTTTTTGCTGGGCTTGCTTAAAATTTCCAAAATCTTGTCCGGCGTTTCGCCAATCAAAACGGCTAATTTATAAGTTAAAATTTTCTCGTTGGTTTTGGCGTCGGTTAGAGAATTTAATGCCGTGTTATAATTGATTTCAGCGTTGTGAATATCGATTTTCGAGACAGATCCGGCGGCTTCTTTCTTTATT